>Ga0114903_1000013_pt1 | contig 186933 bp, 152 predicted proteins | sample MalvirDeepMed_s2_FD_87289 | JGI IMG/M metagenome (GOLD analysis project Ga0114903, IMG submission 87289) | Marine viral communities from the Global Malaspina Expedition - Malaspina viral metaG DeepMed_s2 | ecosystem: Environmental > Aquatic > Marine > Oceanic | place: Mediterranean Sea...
GGAGGGCATCAATATCGAAGAGAGACTGTTGGAGTGACACAAAAAATCCGGTTCCCAGTGAATGGAAACCGGATTGTCGGAAAGCCCGGCTTGATCAGCAATGCTTAAGTGAACAGCATTACGGTGATCAACCGGGCCTTTTGCATTCTATGCAGGTTCATCAATGAGTCTGCATAACCGACGCCTCTCAGGCGGAGCGTCCGACCACTTCACCACGCACCGGATTGGCGATGGTCGTGGCCTGGTCGCCGGTTACTGCTTTGTGGTTGCGCAGTGAATCCAGATCAATGACATGCCGGAAGTCAGAGTCATTACCTGACGCCAGAGTGTCCATTACCGTATTGATCTCATCGATATCGATCATCTTGATGCTCGGCTTGATGTCGTGCTCCGCACACAGATCCAGCACCTCCTGGGTTTCGGCAATGCCGCCGATCAGAGAACCAGCAATCCCGATACGGTTGAAGACCATCGGGCCCGGTGAGAAGGCCGGGAAATTGATCATGTTACCCACGATCACAATCGTCGAATCCGTCTTCATCAGATTGATATACGGCGCGATGTCGTGCTCGACCGGGATGGTGTTGATCATCAGGTCGAGAGTCTGAGCCGCATTCTCCATCTGCTTGTCATCGGTGGAGTCAATGACTTCATCCGCACCCATCTCAAGGATTTCGTCCCGCTTGCCGGCGTTGCGGGTGAAGGCAACCACTTCCGCGCCTAGCGCTTTACCGATTTTGATTGCCATGTGCCCGAGGCCGCCGATGCCAGCCACACCCAGACGCTGGCCTTTTTTCAGGTTCCAGTGGCGCATCGGCGAGTAAACGGTGATACCGGCGCACATGATGGGCCCGGCATAGCGAGGGTCCATCGACTTTGGAATGGTCAGGCCAAATTCTTCGCGGACCACCATATCGGTGGTGTAACCACCGTAGCTGTTGGTTCCATCGGGATTTTTTGGGCCGTTGTAGGTGAGCGTGCAGCTCTTCGGTCCCTGGCAGTAGTTCTCGACGTCGTTCTTGCAGGGATCACACTCCTGACAGCTGTTGATCATACAGCCGACGCCGATCAGATCGCCTTCTTTGAACTTGGAGACGCCATCACCAACTTTGGTGACCTCACCCACGATTTCGTGGCCGGGCACGCAGGGAAACAGGCTGTTGCCCCAGTCGTTTCTGACCTGGTGAAGGTCCGAGTGGCAGACACCGCAGAAAAGTACCTTGAACGCCACTTCACCCGTATTTGGCTCGTCACGATCAAAGGCGACCGGCACCAGTTGATCTTCCGCGCTCTGTGCTCCAAAACCGTATACTTTCATGATTCTGAATCTCCAGGTTGATGGAGCGAGGAATCGCTCCCGTGGGAATGTATCCAGAATCATACGCGGAACATGGGTAAAAGAGACTTCTGCAGAGTTACCGAAGTTTCAGTTCCATCGGCTGCCCGGGTTCAGATGTCCGCTTCCTCACCCATGCGCAGCACGTGCGTTCCAAACAGACCAAGCGAGTGCTTCAGATCCTGTCGCTTGACCGGCTGGGAATAGAAATAGCCCTGGTGGAAGGCGACGCCCATATCTCTGAGAATCCGGGCCTGGCCGTCCGTCTCAACGCCCTCGGCGACCACTTCCAGCGACAGGGAATGAGCCATGCTTACAATGGCACGGACGAAGACCAGATCCTGAGGATCGGTTTCGAGATCGCGAACGAATTCCCGATCAATCTTGACGATATCGATGGGCAGAGACTTGAGATAACTGAGGCTCGAGTAACCGGTTCCGAAATCGTCGAGTGCAATGCGGATACCCAGTTCCTTCAGGCGATGGAGAATGTCGATGCTTTCTTCTCGGTTGGCCAGCAGGGACGTTTCGGTTATTTCAAACACAAAGCTCGACGCCGGTAATTCGGCCTCCTCGAGCATGGTGCGAATCTGGTTTACCAGACCTTTGCTAACTAGCTGAATCGAGCTGAAATTCAGGGAAATACTGAGATTCAGGTCTTCCTTGTCCACGAAGTATTTGAGATCAGAGCAGGCTCTGGCAAACAGACTCCAACCCAGCTTTTCGATAAAGCGATTCTCTTCGGCGACCCGGATAAATTCGTCCGGCCCGCAATGGAAGCCTTCCGGGGACGGCCATCGACATAATGCTTCGGCGTAGCAGACATCGTTACCGGAGCCTGAAGACACGATGGGCTGGTAGTAAAGTTCAAACTCGTCGTTATCCACTGCCGCCCGCACTTTCTGCTCAAGTGACACCTTGTGCTCCACTTCTGCCTCAAGCTGTTTGGAGTAGAAGTTGAAGCCATTGCGTCCGGCCGCTTTCGCCGCGTACATCGCCGCATCAGCCCGACGCATCAGTGTCTGCGCGTCGACGCCGTCGCGTGGACAGATCGCGACACCCATGCTGGGCGTCAGCAGATAGTCTTTGCCACTAAGCTCAACGGGACGCGAAATGACCCGCAGGAGCTTTTCACAGTAACGGGAGACATCTTCCGGACGCGAGAGGCTGTCCAGAATCACCACAAACTCATCACCCCCGATGCGACTGACGGTATCGCTCTCACGGGTGTTATCCCGCAGCCGTCCGGCAATCACTTTGAGGAGTTGATCGCCAGCCTCATGACCGAGAGTGTCATTGATGCTCTTGAAGTTATCCACGTCGATAAAGATCAGCGAGAAGTCTTCTCGGTATCGCTCGCTGCGGGAGCAGGCCTGGGTCAGCCGGTCGAACAGCAACACCCGGTTGGGAAGATCCGTCAAGGCATCATGCTGGGCGAGATAGGTCATCTGCTGCGCCACCGCCCGAGAGGCCGTGACGTCCTGGAATACCATCACCGCGCCATGCACATTGCCGTATGAGTCCATGATGGGGGCGATGGAATTCTTGACGTTGTAAACCTCCCCAGAGGCGCTGCGAATGCAGGTCGAGTCGGGCAACACGTGGATGGACCGATCCAAAATTACTTTCGCGAGAGGGTCGATCAGTGGCTTGCCGGTATCCTGATCAAAAAGCTGGACCACCTCCTGAAACTTGCGGCCCGTACCGGCGCTGGAGTCGATACCGAGAATGGCTTCTGCCACCGGATTGATAAACGTAATGCTCTGCTCAAGATTGGTCGTCAGAACGCCATCGCCGATGGATTTCAAGGTGACCTGCATGAGGTCTCTTTCCGTTTCCAGTTCCCGGGAAAGCGACACTTCGTTGGAGACGTTTTCTATAACGGCGCTGTACAGAATCTGGTTATCATCCCGATCGGAATCCACAACAGCCGAGTAGGACACATCAATGGGCTCGCCCGTCTTGCAGCGAAGCTGTATACGGGCATTATCGATGTATCCCGCCTCAAAAATCGTTGGGCGAAGAGCGCTGCCGGCCGTCCCTGAGCCCTGAGTGACAATGAACTCAGACGCCTTCCTGCCAATCACCTGATGCCGCTCGTAGCCCAATAGTCGAAGCCATGCATCACTGACCGCAACGATTCGATCCTCGCTATCGCCAGAATGCATGGCTGCGGGCATTTTCTCGTAAAGCGCCACGTAGTGATCCCTGGCCCGACGCAGCCGCAGCTTGCTGTCGCGCTGGGTCATGATGGATGCGCAGAGGATCAGCGGGGGAGCGAAGGCGAGCAGCATGGGCAGATACAGCAACAGACCCGAGAAAAGCGGTCCATGATCGACCGCCACCAGCGGTTCGTGGCTACCCGAGGCCAGCAGTAACGTCACCAGCACCCCGTTGCTGAGAACAGCCCAGCTCAGGGCTACAAAGTTACTGAGGATGCCAGTAAGGAACAGACCCGCTGCGATGTAGATGAACGGATAGGGCAAGGAGGTGAGCGCCACAACCGTCAGCATGAACGAAAAAGAGCCGAAAATCAGGGATGTCGGCTCAATGATTTGCTTCAGGACCTCGGATGGTCGGTATCGGATCAACGATATCCCCAACCCAAAAATAATCACACCACCGACAAGTGAACCCGTGGCCTGAGATAGCCAGTAGGCTTCAATATTCGCCCCACCCGACAGGTAGTGGACACTGGTGGCGATTAACGATCCGATCAGGACGGGTATGAAACACACCATGGTCAGGGCGCGAGTAAAACGCCTCGTGGAGTGAAAGGCCCGCACATAGTTGTCATCCTGCCGGGCCATCAAACTTACCAGCAGAATTTCAGCAACGTTTGCCGGCACCGTCATGGCGCCAGTCACCCAACCGCTGCCAAAAATCTGATAAACCAGCAGATTGGCCATTGCGGCAGCGACGAGGATGGTCAGTATTTCAGACCGATCTCGACGAATCAGGCTCAGGCCCATAGCAAGATTGGCGAACCAGACCAGGGTTTTTTGATCAGATTGCTGGAGAAGCAGAAGAGACAGGCTCGCCAAGGCGAAGAAGATGGAAAAACCGGTTACGCCCCAATAAGCAGACCGAACCCATGGACTCTGGGGATTGAAGACTACTGATGTCACAAATGGATCCCTGAGACTCGGCAGATTCCCGTCACTTCAGGTCTGCCCTTTGTTAAATTTTTTGCTGGCCTCAGGAGACAATATGCCGCTTCTGTGGCTAACGAGGTGTGGACGGGTTCTCAGAATACTCAAATTGTGAATAAAAGTTCATGCTCCTAATGCAGCTCTGAACGACTTATCCCGCCTCGTGCAGTGCCGTATAGTGCTGGTGAGCTTCTGGATGATGCCGGATCATCCTTTGGGAGCCTCTAATTTTTAAAATCCAAGAGTGGGCCTAATGCAGCAAGCCGAGCAGACCATCGTTCGTGACGTCGTTCTTGTAGGTGGGGGGCACAGCCACGCGGTGCTCTTGAGAATGTTCGCAATGAATCCTATCGCCGGCGTCCGGCTTACCCTGATCTGCCGGGATACCCATACGCCCTACTCCGGAATGCTGCCGGGATATCTTGCAGGGCACTATCAGTACGACGACGTCCATATCGACCTGGACCGCCTGGCGACCTTCGCCGGTGCCCGTTTTCTTCGAGACGACGTCGTGGGCATTGACCGCCAGAACCGCCGAGTGCTGTGCCGAAATCGGCCACCGGTGAACTACGACCTCCTGTCGATCAACATCGGTTCAACGCCAGCCACAGGGAAGACGCCAGGGGCTGACCAGTACTCTGTCCCGGTCAAACCCATCAATCGATTCAACGACCGATGGCAGGCGATGCTCGAGCGTGTCGAGGCGAGCCGCTCGTCCATGCGAATTGCTATCGTCGGCGGCGGCGCCGGCGGCGTCGAGCTGATGCTGGCCATGCACCACCGATTGACCGGAGACCTGCGGGCGCGAGGCCAAACGCGGCAGCGGCTTCACTTTCATCTGTTCACCGCCAGCGCCGAACTGCTCCCGACACACAACCCCAGCGTGCGACGCTATTTCTCCGACACCCTGAGATCTCGTGGGATTCACGTGCATGTGCGCAGTCGCGTCACCGCCGTGGATGAGGCTGGACTTACCCTTGAAAACGGAGAAAGCCATCCAGCTGATGAGGTGCTCTGGGTAACCCAGGCCGGTGGCGCGGGCTGGCTTGCAAAAACAGGTCTGGAACTGGACGACCGGGGCTTTATCCGGGTCAATGAATACCTGCAATCGGTGAACGATCCAACGATTTTTGCCGCCGGCGATGTCGCGAGCCTCGACCACGCGCCCCGTGAAAAGGCCGGCGTTTTTGCGGTTCGGATGGGCCGGCCTCTGGCGGAGAATCTGCGCCGCAAGCTATTTGACGAGGCCCTGCGCCCGTACCATCCGCAGAAAAACTGGCTGGCCCTGATCAGCACCGGAGACCGGCATGCCGTCGCATCACGGGGCCGCCTGTTCCTTCATGGAGCATTGGTCTGGCGCTGGAAAAACTGGATTGACAGGCGTTTCATGGCCAAGTTTTCTGAGTTTCCGGATATGGCGGATATGAAGCCAGCTTCGGGAAGATCAACCCAGCTGGCACTGGATTCAGAGGAGAAACAACAGGCGATTTCCGCCATAGCCATGCGCTGTGGCGGTTGTGGTGCAAAGGTAGGAACTGATGTGCTGGGCCGAGCGCTGTCTGAGCTCCAGCCCGTGGAAAGTGAAGACGTTCTGATCGGTCTGCACGCGCCTGACGATGCTGCCGTAGTGAGGATTCCAGAAGGGAAACTGGCCGTCCATACGGTCGACTTCTTCCGCGCCTTTATCGACGATCCCTATATCTTTGGCCGGGTCGCAGCTAATCACAGCCTGGGAGACGTGTTCGCCATGGGCGCTACCGCCCAGAGCGCCACTGCGTTGGTCACCATTCCTGCAGGTCTGGAGCGAATCCAGGAATCGACTCTGCGGCAAATGATGACCGGTGCGGTTGAGGTACTCAATGATGCAGGCTGTGCGCTAGTGGGCGGTCACACGGGTGAAGGCAAAGAGTTGGCTTTGGGCTTTGCTGTCAACGGTCATATTGATGAACAACGGGTGCTTCGCAAGGGCGGGCTCGAACCCGGCCAGGCGCTGATCATCACCAAGCCGGTGGGCACCGGCGCCCTCTTCGCAGCTCATGCCCGCGCCCGCACCAAAGGTCGCTGGATCGACGCTGCGCTGAATTCCATGCAGGTCTCCAACCGGATCGCTGCGGAAATTCTCCACGAAGCCGGCTCAACGGCCTGCACCGACATAACAGGCTTTGGACTACTAGGGCATTTGGTTGAGATGACCCGGCCATCCGGCGTCGACGCCACCCTTGATCTGAACGCCATTCCCTGGCTCGAAGGGGCCGTTGACTGCGTGGGCATGGGCATCACCAGTTCACTGCAGCCGGCGAATGTTCGCCTTCGCCGAGCCATCCGCAATCAGCAGGCGGTAGTTGATGATCCCCGCTATCCACTGCTCTTCGATCCTCAGACCGCGGGCGGATTGCTGGCCAGCGTTCCGGAGGGTGCCGTTGAAGACTGCCTCAGAAAGCTTAAAGCAGCGGGCTACCACGCCTCAGCCAAGGTCGGAGCGGTACTACCCCAGTCGGATGAGCTGTCGCCCATAGTGATTGAACGATGAGCGACATTCACGACGGAGTCGGTCGATACACTTGTTACTCTGGATACTCGGGATAGCCATTGTTGAAGACTAACGCCAAAGACTAGGGCTTGAGGATGACGAGCTGATCCGAGTCAAATCCTTCAATGGAGCCAGCCACCACGCTGGCCACGGCGCCTTCATCAGCAACCGAATCTCCGAACATGCCGGCAACACGCAGCTGAGCGACAGTGGCGACGGCGGAGAAAGCACTCGCGCCAGGTTCACGCACTGCAACGGGCAGGATCATGCCAGGCTTGAGCCCCTGACTGGTGCCGGCACTGATGTAGATAAGATCACCTTCCCGACGCAATACGGTCGCCGTCCAGGGCTTTTCTTCGAGCAGTTGCAATAGGCGCGTGGACGCCGCATCCACGGCCGCTGCAACAGCCTGTTCATCAAGCGTCACGTCTTCTTTTGCAGAACTGCCCATCCCCATGACGCGCTTGCTCTCCAGGGAGGATTGCCCGGAACCGGTTACCGTGACAAATACCTGGCCGGTGGAAGGATCAAGCAGTTTGAGTTTTACGGTTGCGTTGGAGGACTGTTTTTCCGAGGACTTGATCAGACCGCTATCTTCCGAGGACGTGTGGTTCAGTTGCGTCAGCGCACCGGTGACAATGACGCTGGCTCCGGACACATCCAGCGACTGCCCTGCCAGGCTGGACTCGTCCTCCAGCAACATCAACTGGGGCCGCTCCACCAGAAGAATGGACTCGTCCGCTGCAAGACGGGCCAGTATCAACCGGTTCAGCTGCTCGCTGAAGTCAGCGGCATTGCCATCGCCGTCGCCATCGGATTGAGCCTCCGATGAGCGGTCCTGCAGGCCACCTAAAACCACCTTTTTCCTGAAGATGGCTGCCTGGTCAGTCGCAGCCTGCTCAGTAACGTTAGCTGCGCCTTGCTGATCGGCAGCGAGATTCTGGCTTTCGGGAGACTGGCCAGCGCAACCCGCAACCGCCACCGCAAGACCCGCAATCAGGAATAGTTTCATCGGCAATACCTCCTTGAATAAAAACCGGCCCGGGACATCAAACCAACACCACATCATTGCATGTGTATCCCCGCGATACAGGATAGTGCGCAGCCTGATGCGCGTCCCATGTGGAAAGTACTCAGTCGGAGCAACGCATGGTTTCTGGGACTCAGGGTTCAGTACTCAGTACTCAGAGATTCGCGAGAAGGTGAGCGATATTCTCGCGTTCTCTGGAAACCAGAAATGCCGGGCGCAATCTGTCCAGATGCGACCGTAGCTCGTTCAGCCAATCCTGATCCTCTTCCGCTCTTTGAAGCAGCGCCTGCAGAGCCGAGGTGTCGCCTGCTTCGTAGTACGCCGGGTAATCTTCGCCCAGCAGCCCGACGTTACCATCAATGCGGGAGGCCAGAACCGGTAGCCCAATCAGAATGGCTTCAGAGACGGCATTGGCTCCGCCCTCCATGAAGGACGACATGACCATAACGCTCGCCAGCCGCATTTCCTCCAGCAGAGCGTTTCGATCCAGCTCCCCCAGGTTGTCGAATCGCGGATTTATCGTTGATTCCTTATCCGCCAGGTTTTGCCAGTGGCCATCGTGCGCCTTACCCGCCTGTCGTATCCGGATGCGCGATGTTGCAGGCAACTAGCGCGCCGCCCATGCCGCTCTGAGCGAATCTTTTTCCTTGCGCAAATGACCACTGACCAGTACTCGAAAGTCATCGCGGGTGCCGGGACGACTAACCGGCAGATGCGGTTCCAGCCAGGGCGAGGATTGCCGGATCACGGAGAGCTTGTGTCGATAGTTCTGCGGCACGTTCTGCCACACCAGATCGTGAAGCCCAACCAACCGATCAGCCAGCGCCATAGAGGTGTGAGTTATTTCAGGCTCATCAATTTGAAACTGATAGAGGTCAGTGCCCGTAAGAAGAAGCACCAGTGGCCGATCCGGGAAATGGTGCTTCCACCGGCGCACGGCTGCTGCACTACGATAAGCGTGCAGGGCAATCAGTAGGTCGCAGTCTTGCCCCCGCATCTCACAGCGCTCGTCCATGCCCGATATCTCAGCCTGATGTCCAAGCGCTGTGAGATGCTTGTGCCAGCGCTCTGCTGTGGTCTGGTTACCGGCCAGGCGGCTGTTGGATTGGGGCGTAAGAATGAGTGTGCGCAAAGTCGTGGCGGACCTCTTTTCGGAAGCATGGGGGTTTCTTTTGGGCACGGTGCTCCTTTTGGGCACGAAGAGGCTTCGCTTGTCGACGCCAGCTATTCCTGAAACCATGCGTGCATCTATACGTAAACTGGACAAGTCGACCTGGCCGTAGAATTGCGGGACAATCGCCGGCTGCCAATAGGATGGATTACGACGTTTTTTCTTATCTAACGCAAGGGAACTGAACGCTATGCCATTTTCTCGGATCGCCAGTAACGCTGGCCGGAAAGCTTTCATCGCATCACTGCTGGGCGCATTTTCGCTGACGGCCAGCGCCGAAACATTCGTGTTCACCGCTATCCCGGATCAGGACGAGACCAAACTCAAGGAACGGTTCAGCAAGGTTGAGAACTATCTCGAAGAGAAGCTCGGCGTTGATGTCCGCTACGTACCGGTCAAATCCTACGCCGCGGCCGTCACTGCATTCCGCAATAACCAGGTACAGCTGGCCTGGTTCGGCGGCCTTTCAGGCGTGCAGGCCCGTGAGCTGGTGCCTGGATCCAAAGCCATTGCCCAGGGTGTCGAAGATCCGGAGTTCAAGAGTTACTTCATCGCCCACGAAAGTACCGGCATCGAAAAGTCGGACGAACTGCCGGCGGCAATCAAAGGCAAGACCTTCACCTTTGGCTCCAAAGGTTCGACTTCTGGCCGCCTGATGCCTGAGTACTACATCCGCCAGACCTTTGACGACTCTCCAACCGATGTCTTCAGTAAGGTTGGATTCAGCGGCAACCACTCCAAGACCATCTCTCTGGTTGAAAGCGGAGCCTATCAGGTTGGCGCCGTCAACTTTCAGGTCTGGGACTCTGAGCTGGCCGCCGGCGATATCGACACCAGCAAGGTGAAAGTCATCTGGGAAACACCAACCTATCCCGACTACCAGTGGACCATTCGCGGTGACGTCAATGAAACCTTCGGTGAAGGCTTCGAAGGCAAAGTGACCCAGGCTCTGCTGGACATGAAAGATCCTGATCTGCTGGCGACCTTCCCGCGCGAAGGTTTCATTCCAGCCAGCAATGATGATTACGAACCCATCCTTAAAGTGGGCAAGGAGATCGGCCTCATCGAGTGATGACCGACTTCCATCTGGACGGGCTGACCGGTCGTTACCGGGATCAGCCCGTGCTTGGGCCGTTTGATCTGACCCTGCGCCGCAACGAAGTTGTGGCGCTGGTTGGCAGCAGCGGCGCAGGCAAAAGCACGCTTCTGAGCGTGCTTTACCAACGACTCCCTCACGAAGTCGCCCTTCTGCCCCAGAATCTTGGCCTGGTCGAAGGCCTCTCTGTATTTCATAACGTCTACATCGGCCGGCTCGATCAGCACCGCTGGTGGCAGAATTTGCGCACCCTGATTCGACCATCACGCCGTCAGATTGCAGAAATTGCCCCGATTCTCGAGCAGTTATCGCTTCAGGAGAAAATCTGGGTTGCCGCTGCCGAACTGTCCGGGGGGCAGCAACAGCGAGTCGGTGTAGCCCGGGCGCTTTACCAGAATCAGTCGGTACTGCTGGCTGATGAACCGGTTTCTGCACTCGACCCGCCTCGCGCCCGGTCTGTGCTGGAAGCCATTCGCCAGCGCTATTCAACAGCCGTCATTGCCCTTCACGATGTCGATCTGGCACTGGAATTCAGTGATCGGATTATTGGACTGCGCGACGGCCAGATATTTCTCGATGAAACGGTGAACGACAGCACCCGTCAGCGGATCATGGAGCTCTACTGAACCATGGCCGTATCTTCCAGGCCGTCCACCGACGTTCCCGAACACCGGGTGTTCGGCTCCCGCCTGAGTCGGGTGACCCTGCTATTCCTGGCGGTCGCTTTCATTGCCGCCGGTTTTGCTGATCTAGGGATCACTGCCATCAATCCCTGGACTGAGATGGGTCGGCTCGCCGTTGGGCTCATCACTCCCGATCCGTCCATCCTCAATGAGGTGAGTTCCGCGCTCCTGGCCACCCTGGCCTTTGCCCTGCTCGGTGTCTTTGTCGGCAGTGTGTCCGGTTTTGGGCTGGCGTTGCTGTTCCGCTTCCGGATCGTCCGGGCATTCTGTGCCTTTATCCGCGCCATCCACGAACTGTTCTGGGCACTGATTTTTCTTCAGTTTTTTGGGTTGCATCCTCTGAGTGGCCTGCTCGCCATCGCCATTCCCTACGCCGGCATTTTTGCCAAAGTCTATTCGGAAATCATGGAGGAGTCTGAGGGGCCTTCGCTGCAGGTTCTGCCGAGGGGTACTGGGCGGTTTTCCGAGTTTATTTTTTCGCGTATCCCGGATGCCTGGCCCCATCTGGTGACCTATACCGCCTATCGTTTGGAGTGCGGCCTGCGCTCCAGCGCCGTCCTTGGTTTCGTGGGCCTGCCCACTCTGGGATTTTTGCTGGAGTCGTCCTTCGCCGAGGGCTACTACTCGCAGGTCGGCATGTTACTGCTGTGTTTCTATCTGCTGATTGCCTCGCTTCGTTACTGGGCTCGGCCTCGACTACTGCCGCTGTACCTGCTGGCCGCGCCCTTTTTCCTGGGCAATGGACTGCCGATTGTATGGTCCAATTTCGGTCGCTTCTGGACCGAGGAGATTATTCCTGCGCCACTACAGAATGCGGAGTCTCTGCTGACCACCGGACCCTGGATAGAACTGGGATACTGGCTTGCAGATCTTCTTCAAACCCAGGCATTGCCCGGGCTGTGGAACACGGTGATTCTTACCCAGATGGCACTGGTCGCCACGGGCATTCTGACGATCGTTCTGTTCCCGCTTATTTCCCGCTGGTATGGGAATAGGGTCAGTCGCGGCGGCGGCCATGTGATACTGGTGGTCCTGCGTTCGACGCCAGAGTACATGCTGGCCTATGTCCTGTTGCAGATGTGGGGGCCTTCCATGCTGCCAGCGGTTGTGGCGCTGGCGCTTCACAACAGTGGCATTATTGCCCATCTGATCGGCCACCAGTCGAACGAGTTGCCCCTGCGGCAAGACCGCACGAAGGGACTGAATCTGTACTTCTACGAGCTGATTCCAGGCCTGTTCCGCCCTACGCTGGCTTTCCTGTTCTATCGCTGGGAAATCATTTTCAGGGAAACCGCCATCCTCGGTATTCTGGGCATCCACACGCTGGGCTTCTACGTCGACAGCGCTATTCAGGATATTCGGTTTGATAGAGCCATGGTCCTGATTGCCCTGACGGCAACCATCAATCTCTTTATTGATGCCCTGTCGCGGCGTCTACGCCGCTGGATGAAACTCAAGACCTACACTCGCTGTGATGGCTGAGGGGGATCGAATGTCTGAAGCTCAAAACCGCCAACTGACCGGCTGTGAAACTGATTTCAGCGCCGACGATCTGGACCACCTGCTCTGTCATACCTTCGACAGAATCCTGGCACTCACCGAAACGCTCACCGATGCTCAGCGGGACCTTGCCTATCATCCAGGCGTCAATCCACCCGTCTGGGAACTCGGGCATTCTGCCTTCTTCTACGAGTGGTTCATCCTCAAAGGTGAAGACGGTCGCGAGACCTACGATCCGGCGCTGGACGATGTCTGGGATTCTTTCCAGCTGGCCCATCAGGATCGCTGGAACCCGGCAATGTTCCCGGATTACGCTGCAACGCGAATCTACGCTGAAACGGTGCGTAATCAGATGCGCGAGCGGTTGGCCAGTCGGCCTCTGACCGCCTGGGACCGGTACCTGACCCGCTATGCGATCTACCATCAGAACATGCATATCGAGTCGATGATCTGGGCTCGACAGATGCTGGGCTATCCGCCGCCTCCCGGCAGCCACTGGTTAAGCCCACCGGACGCCGAAGAGAGTCAAGCCACAGACGTGACCATCCCGGCCGGACGATACTTTATCGGCCAGGCTCGAGACGACGCCACCTATGACACTGACTCCTTCGGTTTTGATAACGAAAAGCCGGGGTTCTCGGTCGAGCTTGCGGAATTCCGGATTAGTCGCGATCTGGTGAGCTGCCGCGATTATCTGGCTTTCATTGAGGACGGCGGTTATCAGCGACCGGAATTGTGGTCCCAGGGCGGGCGTCGTTGGCTCAGGCAGCCGCGAGTGCAGCCAACGCGACTTCAAGAAGAAAAGGCGCCGCCGGAGAATGCAGAGACGCCTCAAGCGCCACGCTTCTGGCAGAGAAATAGCGACGGCAACTGGCAACGGCGGGTCTTTGATCGGTGGCTGCCGGCCAACAGCCATTCCCCGGTGCTGCATCTGAGTTACTGGGAAGCGGAGGCATTCTGCGCGTGGGCCGGTCGTCGTCTGCCCACTGAATTCGAATGGGAAGCGGCTGCACTGGGCCGCCGGGACGCCAGCGGCTCACTGTTCCCAGGTGACGCTCGCGAGACTCGTGCAGAAGCGGATCTGGATGGACGCTACCTCGGTCAGTCGCCGGTCTCGGCAATGGCCGAACTGGACAGTGGCAGTGGCTGCCGCCAGATGATTGGTACCTGCTGGGAGTGGACCTCCTCACAGTTCTTCCCCTACGACGGCTTCACCATGGACATGTATCCCTTCATGTCGACGCTCCAGTTCGGCGATCACAAAACGACCCGTGGCGGGTCCTGCGCCACCTCATCCTGTCTGATTCGCGGCACTTACCGCCAGGCTTATTACCCTGATCGCGACGACGTTTTCACTGGCTTGCGGACCTGCGCTCTACCGGATAACCAGGGGGGCCTGAAGCATGACTGATCCCCGCCAGTACTACGAAAATGACGTTATTCTGCGACAGTATCTGGAGTTTCATTACGGACCTGAGTATTTCAGTGTCGCTAACTACCCGGCCGTCTGTGCGCAGCAGTGCCTCGATGCTTTACGGCGTGTGCACGGCGAAAACATCAGCGCCCTGCGCGCTCTCGAGTTAGGCTGCGCCGTGGGCCGAACGGCCTTTGAGTTGGCGGCGGACCTTGCCGAAGTCAAAGCGGTGGATCTGTCTGAAGCGTTTATAGCAACAGCCAGACTTATCCAGAGAGAAGGCGGCATGCGCTACAGCATTGATCGCCTGGGCGAACTCCAGGATGAGCGACAGATACTCCTGCAGACGCTGGGCTTACAGCAGGCCGCAGCGCGAGTTCACTTCGAGGTCGGGGATGCCTGTCGCTTCGAATCTGACAGACCCTATGATCTGGTGTTCGCCGGCAACCTCATAGATCGACTTCAGGACCCTGCAGCCTTCCTCGCCGGTGCCGCCCGCTTGCTCACACCCGGCGGCCTGCTTGTGCTGAGTTCGCCCTACACCTTGCTGGAAGAGTTTACGCCCCGGAAAAACTGGCTGGGCGGTTTTCAGCGCGACGGCAGAGAAGTCGCGGTGCTTGAGTCGATTGAATCGGTTCTTGGAAAGAACGGACTGAGGCCATTTTCGCCGCCGCTGGATATTCCGTTCGTGATCCGTGAAACCGCCCGCAAGCATCAGCACACGGTCGCCGAAATCAGTTTTTGGCAGCGATAGTTTGGGACATTTTTAACTGCGATCAGCCATCAGTCGCGTCAGTGAGTCGGAACCTGTTAACAGTGATGCACAGCCGACATTGAAGTGGATCGACACTGTGCGGTGCCGATACGCTATGGTCGATATCGATGTCGGTGAAAGACGGACCCCATTCTTGAGAGCCACACACCTCGCCTGTCATCCGCAACAGACAGAAGCTTCGCCGAAGGCTGTGAATTAAGCACCGCCAGTGCTTAAAAAAGCGTCAATCCAGAAGTGGCGATATTCCCTGATACGACATCTTGTTGTACCTTTCTGAAAGCCAGTGCTGGAAAGGATTCTGCTCCAGCACTCGTGCGGCATCCACCCCAAAAGCTTCCCGCAGAAGTCGCGTCTTTCGGTCGGTTGTGCGTCGGGGCGAGTTGCGCCTCCGGCGTTCTAATCGAACCTGGTGACCTGCTCACCTACCAGGAGCGGGGTGGCTCTGGCTCTGTTTTTCGAGATGAGCCCCGGCAAAAAGTATTACGGACAGGGAAATCCGATTATGCCAGCCTCCTATGTACCTCGCGCGTTCCGCCATGACATTAATGTCTTACGCGCTATCGCTGTCATCAGCGTGCTGCTTTTTCACTTTACGGTCCCTGGCTTTTCTGGCGGCTTCGTTGGTGTTGACGTCTTCTTCGTCATCTCCGGCTTTCTAATGACCGCCATACTGGTCAAAGGTCTGGAAAAGCTCGAAGGCCGCTTGGGGGCCCACTCAATCTTCCAGCTTCTATGGAAGTTTTATCTGGCACGCGCGCGGCGAATCATTCCAGCCCTGGCGGTCCTTGTCGCCACACTGCTCATCGTCGGATGGTTTACGCTGCCGCTGATGGACTATGAGCTGCTCGCAAAGCACTCCGTATCAGCGTTGGGATTCTTCTCCAACGTCATGTTCTGGCTTGAATCCGGCTATTTCGATTCAGCCTCACACGAAAAATGGCTACTTCACACGTGGACACTGTCCGTTGAGTGGCAGTTCTATCTGCTTCTACCCTTGGTGGTCGTCGCTGCATGGCTCCTCAAAGCTGGGAGAGTCATGGCGGGACTGGTCATTGGCGCTGCTCTTCTGGCGTCGCTGGGTTACTGCGTCTGGCTGACGAATCAAGATCCATCAGGAGCCTTCTTTCTGCTTCCCGGTCGCGCCTGGGAGCTGCTCGCCGGCGGTCTGGTCTTCCTGCTTGCTGATCGCTGGACGTTAACCAACGCTGTTGGAACAACATTACAGGTAGTCGGCCTCCTGGCCATCGCGACGTCCATATTGGTCTTCGATGCCGGCACCTCCTGGCCGGGAATGAACGCCATACTGCCGGTGGCCGGCACAATGCTGGTACTCACCGCCAACCATCAGTCCACCTGGACCAAAAATGGCGTCGTGCAATGGCTGGGGCTGAGCTCCTATTCGATCTATCTCTGGCACTGGCCAGTCTATGTTGCGTTGGTTTACACCGAGAACGAGCACGTCGTCGGATTACTGGTGGCAGGCCTGGCTCTATCCCTCGTACTTGGCGGGTTGTCATACCACCTGGTCGAAAAATTCAGTATTCGATGGCTGACTGGTCTGAGCCAGGTCTCCGCCCCGATTGTGATCGCGGTGGGCGTCGTGGCGGTCGCGGTGCCGGCTCTGGCCATTAAAAAGGCAGATGGCGTTACCGGGCGGCTGGGAGACACCGCTGATATTGCATCCCGGGAAGAAACCAACATCAATCCTCGGCGCGAAGCCTGTCACCACAACAACAGCACCCATGATTTCCCGTGGTGTTCTTTCGGCGGACAGAACGTAAAAGCAGTAATGGTTGGAGACAGCCATGCAGCGTCCGTAATCACTGCACTGAATAAGGCGGTTCAGGCCATCGCTGGTGTCGACGCCGGCGTTTATTACGCCAGTCACTCTTCATGTCCGACGATTTTTGGCACTCAACGGGCGAAACCGGGTTGGCACTGTGATGACTTTAATCACTTCGTTGCCGAAAAACTTAAAAGTCTGCCGCCGTCTGTTCCGGTCGTGATCGTCAACACGGGATCTTACGTGGGTGAGCGAGACGGTGCGGAAGGGCGATCGACGATCTATTTCAAGACTCCCCGGTCCCAGATCAGCCACGCGGACTATCTCAATGAATTCACCACTGGTCTCGTTGAGACGGCGTGTCAATTGGCTGCAGACCGAAAGGTTTATCTCGTCCGGCCCATTCCCCACATGCCGGAAAACGTGCCGCGAGTCCTGGCCCGCCGGATTGTTTACTCAGGCGACACCATCCCGAGCATTGCCACGAGCCTGAGGGACTACCACGCTGAGTTCGACGTCATCTGGCGGGCACAGGATCAAGCGGCAGCTCAGTGCAATGTCGCCATTCTCGATTCCACCCGTTTTCTGTGTGACGACGGCGAATGTTATGGAAGCGACGCAACCCAGCGACCCTACTATTACGACTCTCATCACTTGTCGGAATACGGCAATCAGCGGCTGATACCCATGTTCAGCGAAGTCGTTGGGGCAAGTGGTCAGGAGCCTTATTTGCAGGACTCCTTGGAAAGAAGTTCTATGACCACGCAGGCAACACTCGGTTCGCCTTCATTGAGTCAACAGTCGAACTAAGGAGCCTCTGATGGCTGCGCGGATGGAGCAGTGCCGGGCTGCCCCGGTGTCTATCACGGGTTCCTGGCGCCGGTCTTCCATTACTGTTCGCCGGGCATTACCACCCACTCAGGATCCTCGAATTCCCCGATGGGGGTAATGTCGCAGCACGGCGCTGCGCTGCGGATTATTTCCAGCACCTCGGGGTCTTTTCTGGACTCACTGGCGTCCCTGTCCGCCTTGCTTTCCCAGGTCGCGATAGCGATCAGAGTTTTCGGATCACCGATCTTCCGGTGGAGCTCTGTACCTCTCGCGCCGGCAGCCTGCTGAATCAGTCGGCTGGCCCTCACCCAGGCGTCAGCATAATCCTCAGCCGTATAGCCGTCGCGGATGCGTACCTCGAACAGATATTTCATTGAATGTTCCTCCGGGCCCGTGAAGCGGCAATGGCTCTGTGGTTTCCGCTACCCTGCCATGAGGATCTTTCGGGAGCAAAGACAGGGCACCTGCTTTTGGGTCGGAACGGCGGGGCAAAGCCGTTAGACTGAGAGTCCTAAACTCTTACCGGAAGGCTACGATGATCCCGATTACCAGCGAAGTCGCTCTGGATGACAGTGAAGTGGAATTGACAGCCATCCGTGCCCAGGGCGCTGGCGGACAGAACGTCAATAAAGTGGCGTCCGCGATTCATCTTCGCTTCGATATTTCAGGCTCGTCCCTCCCTGAGCACTGGAAACAACGCCTGCGCGGGCTGGGAGATAACCGGGTGACCCAGGACGGTCAGATCGTCATCAAGGCCCAGCAGTTCCGAACCCAGGAAAAGAATCGAGTCGACGCTATTGAACGGTTGCAACAGATGATCCGCGCGGTCACCCGCACACCCAAAACCCGCAAGCCGACCAGACCTTCCCTGAGCGCCAAAGCCCGGCGCACAGACAAGAAAAAGAAGCGTGGCAATCTGAAGCGGCTTCGCGGCAAAGTGTCTGGCGACCAGTAAACCCGATAAGAATCCCCTTTTCCCGGAGCTATCGCATTGGATGCGCTCAACCTCACGCTGCTGACGGCGTTCATTCCCACTTTTTTTCTGGTATCGATAACGCCAGGTCTGTGCATGACTCTGGCCTTATCTCTGGGCATAACCATCGGTGCCCGGCGGGCGCTGTGGATGATGGCGGGCGAGCTGGTTGGGGTTGGGCTTGTGGCGACTTCAGCAGCCGTCGGCGTGGCTGCGTTTATGCTCAAATACCCGACGGCCTTTATCATTTTCAAGTATGTCGGCGGGATCTATCTGGCCTGGCTGGGTGTCCAGATGTGGCAATCGAAAGGCAAGCTGGCCATGCCCGAGGGCGAACTGGCCACTGCCGACACCTCGCGACGCCAATTGGCCATCCAGGGATTCGTTACCGCCATCGCCAATCCCAAAGGCTGGGCCTTTTTTGTGGCACTATTGCCGCCGTTCATCGACGGCGAAAGGCCCTTGGCGCCGCAGCTTTCGATCATGATTCTGATCATCCTGACACTGGAGTTCTGCTGTCTGCAGATTTACGCCCAGGGCGGGCGCAAGCTGAGCCAGGCACTTCGCAAAGGCTCTGGAGTAAAAACGGCGAATCGGGTCGCCGGTTCTCTGATGATATTGGTCGGCGTCTGGCTTGCTTTGGGTTAGCGATTGAGAACCAGCGGGGCAAGGGCTAAACGTCCTTCCCTGCGGCTTTCAACTCAACATTCGGACAGCAGACGCCGCCGCAATGCCGCCAGCGATGGCCGGCAGGGGGCGATGAAGCGTAAGGGTCAGAACCGCCGTGGTCAGCAGCGCCAACCGCGCCCCCCAGTCTCCGGTGACTGCCATGGGCGTTAGCAGGGCGATCAGTACCGAGCTGGCCATGGCGTTGATAAAGCTTTCCACGCGGGGGCTGATCTTGACGTAAGACATCAGCAAGGGTCCGCCGACGCGGGTGAGCAGCGTGACCAGGGACATCACGGCAATCATTACCGCAACACCCGCGACAGTGGTTTCAACGGCCATCGGTTTTGCGCTCCAGCCAGAAGTAACCCACCACGCCACCGGCCAGTGCGCCTACCACCACATGGGTGTGAGGCGGTAGCCACCAATAAGCCATCATTGACGCTGTCGCCGCGACAACCCAGGCGACCAGTACTCGCGGGTTTTTGCGCCCGCCGAGCGCCATGGACAGCAGGAAGCAGCCGAGCACCATATCCAGCCCGTAGTTCTCCGGATGCTGGACCAAACCGCCCGCGTAAACTCCGACAAGTGTGCCGATCAGCCATGCCAGCCAGAGCACCGCTCCGCCGCCGAGAATCACTTCCAGATTGCGGCGGCCATTCTGATAATCCTGAGCGGCCACCGCCCAGTTGGCGTCGGTCAGTACCAGCAGAATGCCGTAGCGTGAGGCAGGCTTCAGTTCCTTCAACATGGGGTACAGAGACGCGCCCATAAGAATGTGCCTGGAATTGATCGCAAAGGTGATGGCCACTAACGGGAGAATGGCGACATGCGGCTGCCACAATTCCAACGCTGCAAATTGCGATGCACCAGCAAACACGAAGACGCTCATGGCCGCAGCCTCCATCGGCAGCATGCCCTTCTGAACGGCCGCCAAACCAAATGCTGCTCCAAACGCCACCACGAACAGCGATATCGGCAACAGTCTCAGAAATTCCTTGCCGACCCGGGCGCGATCCCAGGGATAGGCGTAGACGATTGGATCACTCATGAATGCCACGCTGTCGACTTGCGAAACCGATGACGGGAAAAAGGACCACGAGTTAAACAGATGGCGCGGCGCAACGCCACCGCAGACGACGGCGCCCCGCTTCCGTGTTGGGTGGCCCGGTTTGGCGGGTTAGCGAGTTTCGGACTAGGTCAGACCAGTCCAGATCATGCGGATCGCCACCACCAGCAAGAGTGCGCCGAAGCAGCGCTTGAGCGTCGCAGCCGGGATCTTGTGGCTGAGCGCGACACCGACCGGCGCCAGAAGCACCGTAAACAGTGCTACGAACAGTGTCGCGGGGAGGTAGACATAGCCCAGATTCCAGTCGGTGATGGTCTGATTCCAGCCCGACATGACGTAGCCTGCAGAGCCTACCAAAGCCAGTGGCAGCCCCAAAGTGCTCGAGGTTGCCACGGCTCGGGGCATGGGAACATTGAAGAAGACCATCAGCGGTACCATCACATTGCCGCCGCCAATCCCCGCCAGGCCAGAAACCAGCCCGCTTCCGAGGCCCAGGCCGGACGTTCCGGCGGTACCCGGCAGTTTGCGGGAAGGATCGGGCACCCATTTGCTGATCATGATGATGGCGACGATGGTAAAGAAGACGCCAATCCCCACCCTGAGCGCGTCAGGGGGCAATAACCCAGCGACGAAACCGCTGATAAAGCTGCCAACCACGACCATCGGTGCCCAGGCCTTGACGATAAACCAGTCGACCGCCCCTCGCTTGATCTGGGAGCGAGCAGCAGAGATTGAGGTAAAGATGATGGTGCTCAGAGACGTCGCAACGGCTGAAACGACGATGAATTCTGCTGGATAACCCTGGGCGGCAAAAATGAACAGTAACGCCGGCACAATGAGAACTCCGCCGCCGATGCCGAGCATGCCCGCCAGTATTCCGGCGACAATGCCGAGTGCGCCGTAGGTCAGTACCAACTCCATAACTTATTCTCCGATAGATCTTTAAATGAAAGGAGCCTTCAAACCTGGCCGAGCGCAGTGCCCGCGCCGCGAGGATCGTGGCTGGCTGCCTTCTGGCCCGATGCATCGATATGAATAATTCCCGCCTCTCCCATGATCGGGCTAAGTGGCTGAACCCATTCAACCTCATGGCCCAGCTTCGAGAGCAGCACCCCGGTAGCGGCCCCCAGATTCTTCTCCAGTTTCAGATTGTCGCGGGCGCCGAAGAAACTGCGACCAAGCAGGAATCTGGGCGCCAGCAGGGCTTCTTCCAGCGAGTGTCGAAAATCAATTAATTGCGTTGCCAGAACCATCTGCGTCTGGGGCTGGCCATCGCCGCCCTGAGTGCCGAAATAGAACTGCTCGCCGTCGTCGGAAAGCCAGGCGCTGGGATTGAGGGTATGCGCAGGACGTTTGCCAGGTCGCCAGGCATTGGGATGGCTCTGAGCGGGATTGAAAGAAGCCGCCCGGTTCAGCCACAGCACGCCGGTGTCGCCGGCACAGCAGCCGGACCCGAAGTCATGAAACAGGCTCTGCAGCAAACAGGCTGTGCGGCCCCGGCTGTCTGAAGCTGCCAGCCAGACGGTATCCGCCGGCTGGCCGACCTCTGGCCAGGGCCGAGCTTTCTGAGTATCAATGCGCGCGCTATCTTCCCGTCCCTGGCTTTCGCTCAACCGGTGCCGCCAGTCAAAAGTTTCGACCCGGGGATCACACAATTCCTGGTTGCGTCGCACCAACTGCAGTTTTATGGCTTCCACCAGTGAATGGTAATAGCTGCTGGAACCGGCACCCATGGCACGTAAATCGAAGTTGTTCAGGCTATTCAGAGCCGCTAGCGTGTAGATTCCCTGGGTGGGTGGTGGCGCATTGTAGAGCCAGCCGTTGCGATAACGGATTCGGGCCGGTTCCTTCAGATAGGCTTTGGTCGCCGCCAGGTCGCGCCGGCTCAGTCCGGTACCCAGCCGCTCTAACCCTGTCCCCAGCTCCCGCGAGAGCTCGCCATCGTAAAAGTCGTCCGGCCCGGCCCGGCCAATCTGTTCCAGAGTCCGGGCCAGGTCCGGTCGTTTTAAAAGGCTGCCGATCGGCAGTAGCTCACCGTTGGGATCACAGCACAGCCTTTGCAGATCAGGACACTGCGCTACCAGATCTTTACGGTAATCGGCCCAGAATGCGTGGGAAGCGGACACTGGCACACCCTTTCGCGCCAGCTCTATGGGCCGCTCCAGCAGTCGCGGCCAGGGAATCTGCAAACCGGTATCCAGCGCCGTCATCTTGTAGACGAGGGACCAGCTACGCAGTGCACCGGCCGTCGTCGCCGCCGATGACGGCCCCCGCTCCGTGATAATCCCGGCCTCAGGCAGACGTGTGCCCGCCTGCCCTATGCCGCTAACCACCTGAACACGGGCACCGTCGCTCAGCAGCCAGATTGCATCACCGCCGAGCCCGGTCATGTGGGGATAGGTCACCGCCAGTGTTGCGCTCGCGGCCAGCACCGCTTCGGCGGCACTGCCGCCGGCATCGAGAATGTCCAGTCCAGCCTCGGTGGCTTGTGGCTCTGGCGTGCAGACCACTCCCCGAGCTGATTGGGCGATCATGCGCCCTTTCCACCGGAAGTTGCTGACGCTCCGTCAGTCGTCACCGGTGCATGGCGCTGCTCGGCCACAAACTCCGCTGACATGGCACTGACAGTCTGCACGTGCAGCCGCATCAGCCGCGCCGCGCCATCTGCATCGCCTGCCAGTATTGCTCTCACAATCGCTTCGTGTTCTTCCCAGGATTGGCTGAGCCGTTTGTGCAATCGGAACTGGGCGCGTCGGAAAGGTGCCAGTCGCGTCCGGGTTGCTTGCGCCAGCTCCTGCAATTGGGGGCTGCGTGCCGCGGTGAAAATCAGGCTGTGAAACTTGTGATTGAACTGGGAATAATCTTCCGGACGGTTGCCACGAACCAGTGTGGCAGAGGCCTGATGCATGGCCGCCAACTGATCGCGTTCCTCATCCGAAATGCGCAGGGTCGCGAGGCGTACCAGGGCCGCTTCCAGTTCCGACATCGCTTCATACAGGTTGCTCAACGCTTCAGCGCTGAGGGTCGCGACGACCACTCCCCGATTGGGACGATGAGTTACCAGCCCCATGGCCGCCAGATGACTGAAGGTCTCGCGGATGGGCGTTCGGGATACTCCGAAGCGCTCCGCCATGGACTGGGCATCGAGTTTGGTGCCGGGAATCAGACGTCCGCTGACAATGTCGTCGGCCAGCGACTGGACAATGGTATCGAGCGTTGAACCTTTGTGATGGGTAGAGTGCGCGGTTTCCGCCTTCATGCCGATGTTTTCTCCTTGGCCTGTGTCGGGTCACGCTCTGGCATGGGCCTGGGTATGGCCGCCAGTAACTCCCGAGTGTAGTCCGTGGAAGGTTCCGTCATCAGCGCCCTGGCCGGGCCCTGTTCCACGATCTGACCATTCTGCATGACCAGAATCCTGTCGCACAGTAAACGCACCACATTCAGGTCATGACTGATAAACAGGTAACTCATGCCAAGACGCCGCTTGAGATCTTCCAGCAGGTTCAGAACCACCGCTTGCACAGAAACATCCAGCGCCGCAGTCGGCTCATCCAGAATCAGCAGGCTCGGATTAAGCGCTATGGCACGGGCAATACCGACGCGAGCCTTCTGGCCGCCGGAAAGCTGATGGGGAAATCGATCCAGCAGATCCTGCGGTAAACCGACGAGATCGGCCAGCTCGCCAACCCGCTCCATGATTTTCTGCCTGTTCTTTTCACCCGCCAGACGCTTCAGAGGATCGGCGATGGACTGAAAGGCACTCCAGCGCGGATTGAGGCTTTCAGTGGGGTCCTGAAACACCATCTGCAATTTGCCGCGTAACGGGTCACTGGCGAACTTGCGTGAGGGGATGGCGCTGATCTCACGGCCTTCAAAAGTGATTGAACCGGACGTGGTATCCAGCAGGCGCATGATCATGGCTGAGGTGGTGGACTTGCCACAGCCACTCTCCCCTACCAGCCCCAGACTTTCGCCGCGCTCAATCCGGAAATTCAGACCAGCAACCGCCTTGTGATAATTGGGCTTGCCCTCACTACCGAAGGCTTTCACCAGATCCCGCACTTCCAGCACCGGCGCATCCGATTCGAAGACTTTCATTTCCGGTAGCGGTGTGCGCTGATCCGGTGCCAGCAGATCCCGGACCTCGCTTTCCGGACCGGGCGTGGCGTTGAGCAGCCGTTGGGTGTAATCCTCTTTGGGGCGAGTAAACAGTTCTGTTGCCGGGCCGGCCTCGACCACTCGTCCCTTTTCCATCACCACCACCCGGTCACAGTAAGCGGTGGCCACACCGAGATCGTGGGTAATCAGAATGGTCGCCATATTGCGTTCACGGGCCAGCTCGACAATCAGGTCCATCACCGCCTTTTGAGTGGTCACATCCAGCCCGGTGGTCGGTTCGTCGGCGATCAGGAGCTGGGGCTCACAGGCAAGGGCAATGGCAATCACGACCCGCTGACACATCCCGCCGGACAGTTCAAAGGGGTAGGCTTCGTAGCGCTGCTCCGGATTGCGGATTTTAACCGCCTTCAGTATCTCAATGGCCTTGGCTCGAGCGGTGGACCGGGTAGCACGGTTATGCTGGATCAGAACGTCGCCGATCTGATGTCCGATCCGTCGGATGGGATTGAGTGCCGCCCGGGGATTCTGGAAGATCATGGAAATCTCCCGCCCCCGCACATCCATCATGTCCCGTTCCGGGGCTTTCTGAAGCTCCATGCCGCCGTAGACGATCCTGCCATTCGCTATCTTGCCGGCCCGATCAAGAATGCCCAGCACCGCATAGGAGGTGACGGATTTTCCGGAGCCGGACTCGCCGACAACCCCCAGCATTTCGCCCTTTCTGACATCGAAGGAGACTTTATCGATCGCCCTCACCTCGCCGTTGCGGGTGGTAAAGTCGATGGTGAGACGATTCACTTCAAGCAGAGACCTGGACATAGGCGCTCCTCAGGTCCGACGCTGGGGATCGACCAGATCCCGCAGGCCATCACCCAGCAGATTGAAGGTAAACACCGCCAGCATCAGGGCGAGGCCGGGGAATATCGCTAGCCACCATTCGCCGGAAATGATGAAGTTGGCGCCTTCAGCCACCATGATTCCCCACTCGGGGGTGGGAGGCTGCACACCCAGACCGATAAACGACAGACCCGCCGCGTTGAGAATGGCCCATCCCATATTCAGGGAAATCTGCACCATCATCGGTGGCAGAGTGTTCGGAAAAATATGCCCGAACAGCACCCGCGTTTCCGAATTGCCAGACAATCGCGCCGCCTGAACGAACCCCGCATTGCGACGGATATTCACTTCGGCGCGGGCCATGCGGGCGTAAAAGGGAATGTTGATCACGGCGGTGGCGTAGACGATATTCTCCACCGAGTTACCTGCCGCAGCGACGATGCCCATGGCCAGCACGAACAGAGGGAATGCCATGATGGTGTCGATCACACGACCGCTTATGCGATCCATCCAGCCGCCGTAGAAGCCGGCATAGCATCCTATGATCGAGCCGATCACAAACGACAGAGCCACGGCGGCCACGGAAATGGTCAGATCCAGGCGAGCCGCCACCACCACCCGCGAGAACACATCCCGGCCAAGATGGTCGGTCCCGAACCAGTGATCCGCACTCGGCGGAGTCAGCGTCGGACCAATACCCGTGGCCAGAGGATCGTAAGGAACCACGTAGGGGCCGAATATCGCTGCCAGCACGATCAGTGCAAACAGTGCAAATGCCAGCCCGGTGACAGGGTTTTCGGACATCACATAGCGCAGATGCCCCAACTGACCGCGCCAGCCCTGGGATGCCTGAAGAACCATGCTCATGCGTCAGTCTCCAGTCCCACACGGGGATCGATCAGGGTGTAGGTCACGTCAATCAACAGGTTCAGAACCACAAACAGAATGGCCATGCAGAGAACGAAGCCCTGGACTGCGGCATAGTCCGACATCACCAGCGCCTCGATTGCAAAGGAGCCAATGCCCGGCCATGCAAAGACCTTCTCGACCAGTACGTTGGCACCGAGCGTGAACGAGAACACCATCCCCAGTGTGGTGATGACCGGCAGGAGCGCGTTGCGGAAAGCGTAGGTAATGAGTACCCGCCGCTTACCCAGCCCAGCGGCCCGAGCGGTGCGGACAAAGTCGCCCGACAGCATCTGAATCATGGTGGCTCGGGTCATCCGGGCAATGGGCGCCAGGGTGAACAGTGCCAGAGTGATCATTGGGAGGAGCAACTGCGCCAGTGCTGCTCCCGCAACCTCCCATTCGCCAGCAATCACGGCATCCACCGTGTAGAAACCGGTGACGGTTTCTGGCGGCAGATAGACAAAATCCAGGCGTCCCATCGGTGACGGCGCCCAGCCCAGCAGATAGTAAAAGATGTACAGCAGCGCCAGCCCGGTGAAAAAGGTTGGCAATGACACCCCCGCCGTCACCAGAAACCGGCACACATGATCAATCCAGGTATTGGGTCGAGTCGCCGCCAGCACACCCAGGGGCACCGCAATGGTGAAGGCGATAATCAGCGCCCCCAACGTCAATTCCAGAGAAGCTGGAAGGCGAGCCGAAAGCTCCTGCATGACCGGTCGGCCAGTGGACACCGCCGTCCCCAGCTCACCACTGGCCAGCTGACTGACGTAATCCGCGAACTGCAGGGGCAGGCTTTCATTCAGGCCCAGATTTTCCCGAACCCGTTCAATGGATTCAGCATCCGCCATCGGCCCTGCGAAGTAAGCTGCAGGGTCGCCCGGCAATGCCCGGGTCAGCAGAAAACAGACCACAATAATGCCCAGTACCGTGGGTATCGCTTCGAGCAACCGGACGCCGATGCGTCCGGTCTTTCCGGATAGAGTCATGGGAAGCTCTCTCTCGTTCAGACAGGTTCAATGTCTCAGGCAGGCTTCAGGGGACGGACATCCAGCTGTCTGTGGAACCAGTACTCGTATCCTTCGAGCTTCGGACTCAGGGCGACATTCATGGTGGGCTGCCACAGCGGGATACGGGGAATATCGCTGAAGGCCAGCTCAATCATGCGGCGAACATTGGGGGCATACTCCGGGTTGTCCATGGGCATCTTGATGGTTTCATCCACCAGCTTTTCCATTTCCGCATTCTGATAGTTGTAGGAGTTGAACAGGTTCCCGTAGACGTAGGCCCAGAAAAAGTAGTAATCGGGGGTGTTCAGCCAGCCGCCGAAATTCTCCAGATGCAGCGGCAGTTTCTTCTGCACCAGCGCGATGGTTCGCCAGTTAGCGCCCGGAATTTTCTCGATCCTGGCGCGCACGCCAATCTTGCCCAGCTCCTGCTGGATCAGCAGCGCCGCCGGTTCGGCCCAGTCGGAGTGGGAAATATTGAACGACAGCGGTACCTCAAAGCCTTTGCTGTACCCGGCTTCCTTGAGCAGCTCGCGGGCTTTATCCAGGTTGTGGGAATAAGGTGATTTCTGCGGCCAGGCAATGCCTTCACCGCCGGGCTTCCCACCCCACATGGGATTTCCGCGCTCATAGGCCGCCTGCTTGAAGATCTCCTCGTAAGGCACGCTCCAGGCAATGGCCTGGCGGACCTTCACATCCTTGAAGGGCTTAAAATCCAGATTGGTACACAACGAGTGAATACAGTTCTCGATGGGTGTGCTGACGACTTTGACGTTCGGCAATGCCGACATTTCCTTGGCATCTTTATTGGGAATGCCCTGGGAGAAGGTGACACTGCCGCGTTCAATCAACGCCCGGCGAGTCGCCGGAGAGGGCACTTCCCGCAGCACGATGCGCTGGTACCCCGGTTGGGGACCGCCGGCCCAGTTGTCGTTGCGCTCGTATACCAGCTGCTGCCCGGCATCCCAGCGCGCCACTTTAAAAGCGCCCGAACCGGCTGGATTCAGGTGCAGATACTCAGTCGCCCAGGGATCGTCCTCGGTCGCATGCTTTTTCGCGACCTTGGAATTGATAACGATCGGAATCGGCGTAGCCAGATCGGGCAAGGTCAGCTTCGAGAATTCAGGGATGGTCAGTCGGAAGGTTTTTTCGTCGACCACCGAGAACTGCGCCGGCTCGACCATACTGCCAGCCTTCATCTGCACTGAAGGAAAGCCGCCGAGAGAGACCGCGCGGTCGAATGACCACTTCACGTCTTCAGCGGTGACGGGTGTACCATCCCAGAACTGGGCATCCGGCTTCAGCTTGAAGATGATTTCCGTGCCGTCGTCGCTTACGGTCCAGGATTCCGCCAGCTCCGGCTCCAGCTTGCTGTAGTCGTAGCTCAACGAGCCATCAGGCATCGTCTTGACGCCAAAGCTCAGCAATCGGTCGTAGCAGTTGATCGCTACCTGATAGCTGTCCCGGTTGGTACCCGTGCGGTGAATATCCAGGCTGTTGATCGTACCGCCCATCACCACCACGGCGGTTTCCCCGGAGGCCGCATGGGCCGAGGTGAATTTCAGCAGAGGCAGCACCCCTGCGCCCAGCGTTGCTGTTGTTGCTCCGGTCAGAAATCCACGACGCTTCATGCTCCATCTCCGCTGACAGAATTAAGAAGGTTCAGGCAGGACCGTGAGCAACCGGCATGGTCGGCACAAACCTAGCCTCTCGCCTACCTTTGCATGCACTGCATATGCCAACCGAATCAACCGACATGAAGTTCAATGATTATTCTTTTTAAATCAGTTATTTGTTCGAATCGGTCTCATTTAAATCCGACTTTTGCATGCAATATTTATTTAAGAACGTCGTCTTTGCATGCACCAGCATCAGGCAGCAGGTTATTCGCATGCACCGCAAGCGTTCGTGAAGAGTCAGAAGGATAAAAAAAGGCCGACTGAATCCGGTTCAGTCGGCCTTTCTTGGTATAGCCAGTTGTTATCTGGTCAGAGGATCAGTCTTCAATTTCTTCTTTGACCACTGAACCGTCGACCGGGTTGAAATAGATTTCAACCCGCTTTCCTTCGGTGTTGTAGCCGTAAATTTCGTAGCAGTCACCGCCGGTCACTTTAAACTTCTTGATGTCGTAACCGTCGTTCTTCAGCTTTTCCTGGAACGCTTCCTGGTCCTGCCATTTGGACTTGTCGGCTTCAGTACACTGAGGGCCCGCCATGGCGGTGGCGGCGGAGCCGGCCAGGAGTGTGAAGGCTGCAGCTTTGACAAATTGGTTGATTGGCATGGATACGATCTCCTTTCGAACAGTCTTTTCAGTGAATTCGAATAGTTCTTTCAGTGAATCTTCGTCCGGTCCCAGCGACCACGGAATTACTCGACACAAGGTAGGCTGGCTCGATCCGAATCAGTACTCAACGGACGTCGTCGTTGGCCGGAGCCCGCTTACGCCCGGTTAGCATGGCTCGGGCCAGATTCTCACGATGACGATAACTGGCCAGAACCACTCCGGCAATGTGTCCGATAATAAGAATCATTAATATAGTGGCGTTCGTGTTGTGCAGCGTCTGCACCCAGCCAACGCCCCAGAACCTGTCGGTAGTCTGCATCCAGCCGCTGAGCGCCTGAACGGCCAGAGACAGCAATAACATCAGAATCATGACCGCACCTACCGGATTGTGACCGATATGGCGGGTTTCCTGGCCCTTGGCCATGTCCCGAAGGTAGTTCGTTACCCGACCCGGCCCTCTGACAAACTGTGTGAACTTCGCGTAGTGAGAGCCCAGGAACCCCCACGCCACGCGCAGTGCGACCAGAGCGGCAATCACCAGACCGTTGGTTTCATGAACCTCGTCAAACCGATCAGCGGAAATCCATTGCACGACAATGGCAAGCACCAACAACCAGTGAAACGTCCGCACAACGGGGTCCCATACCGACACTGTTTTTTCCATGACGCCCTTCCCTGAAATAAATTGCATTCCCACTTCGGACTGGGAGCACTTTGCATCCCTGGTATTAAGCTGACATTAAGCCACCGGAAACATTACTTAAGTTCCGTTAAGGCGCCTTCTGTTTAAGCAGAGACTGCATCGCCCTTGATCAAAGATTCTACTCTGCAGTTTTGCAGTGCTGGTGACTCCGCTCCCATTGAATGGTGACGTGACCAATCCCGAATTTGGCCTGGAGCTGTTCGGTAATCTTGCCAAGCAGAACATCGTCGTTGGCAGGGTCCGGCTTGATAAGGTGGACGGTCAGCGCGTTTTCCGTGGTACTCATACCCCAAATATGCAGATGATGGACTGCTTCGATACCAGGCATGGTCCCCAGGAATTCCATCACTCGATCCGGGTCTATACCCGCCGGAACAGCGTCCAGGGAAAGGTTGACCGACTCTTTAAGCAGACCCCAGGTGCCCACCAGAATGACGGCAACGATGATCAGACTCACCAGGGGATCGATCCAGTCAGCGCCGGTCCACCAGATCAGCCCTCCAGCGATGACCACCCCCAGGGAAACAGCCGTATCAGCGGCCATGTGCAAAAAGGCGCCACGGATATTCAGATCGTGCTGCTGACCACCCGCAAATAGCCACATGGTCAGGCCATTGATCACTACGCCGATCAGCGCCACCACCATCACGGTCCCTGTAGCCACAGGCGCCGGTGCGGAAAAACGCTGCAGAGATTCAAATGCAATCGCGCCGACGGCGAATATCAGGATTAACGCATTTAGCAGAGCCGCCAAGACGGTACTTTTACGAAAGCCGTAAGTCCGCCACTTGGTGACTTTACGCCTGGCAAGCCAGGCCGCTCCCCAGGCCAGCACAAGGCCCAGCACATCGCTGAGGTTATGCCCGGCATCCGCCAGCAACGCCATGGATTGCGCCATGACGCCGTAAACGGCTTCGATGATCACAAATACAAGATTAACGCCGATCCCAATAGCAAAGGCCGCGTTCATATGATCCGGTGCGGGATGATGGTGATGGCTGTGGCTGTGGCTGTTGCTGTGGCTGTGGCTGTGGCTGTGGCTGTGGCTGTGGCTGTGGCTGTGATCATGGTGATCAGCGCTGCGCTCAGAGGTATCGCTGACGTGAGACGGAGAAGACGTGTTTCGGGGAGGCTTTGCAGCGGAAGATTGAGCGCATGATGGAGAATTTGAATCAGAGGACATGCCGAGTCTCCTTTTGTCGCGTCCAGTTTGGACGAAGACCCGGCATTATTTCCAGTACGAGGACAGTCCTCCGGCGGGACCGTCCGGGCTTAGGGTCTAACGGGTGCCGTAGACCACCATGGTCTTGCCCTTGACCTGAACCAGACCCTGATCTTCAAGGGTTTTCAGTACCCGACCCACCATCTCCCTCGAGCAACCGACGATGCGGCCGATTTCCTGACGGGTGATTTTGATCTGCATGCCGTCCGGATGAGTCATGGCATCGGGCTCTTTACACAGATCCAGCAGTGTTCGCGCCACACGACCGGTCACATCCAGGAACGCCAGGTCGCCAACTTTGCGGGTAGTCTGGCGCAGACGGGTCGCCATCTGCTCACCGATGAAGTACAGAACCCTGGGGTCCTGCAATGCGATTTCGCGGAATTTGGTATAGCTGATTTCAGCGACTTCACACTCGGTCTTGGCTTTGACCCAGGCGCTGCGCGAGTCCATGTTGTCGAACAGACCCATTTCGCCGAAAAAATCTCCGGCATTAAGGTAAGCCATGATCATCTCGCGACCGTCATCGTCTTCAATAATGACCGTCACAGAACCTTTGACGATATAGAACAGGGAGTCGCTCTTGTCGCCAGCATAAATAATCGTGCTTTTGGGCGGATAACGCCGGCGATGACACTGGGACAGGAAATAGTCCAGGTGCTTGGTCTTGCTTTCCACTGGCTTAATAATAGTGGCCATGAAAAACATGCCTCCTTAACTGGCAAATGCGGGTGTAACAGATTGCCCATAAGGGCCGGAGTTCTTTCGGCTCTTAAAAGAGCGGAGCGAGACCCCAACTGCGCGAAGCCGATAATAATCCGACTATGACAAATCCCCGGTTTATAGCAGGAACGAATGAATCGGGCAAACCAGCTGGCCCAGAGAGTATAGTCCAACCCGCCGCGTCAGCCGCGGACCTAGTCGGATTAGTTTGAATCTTATTGTAATACGGGGCTTTTCGACCCGCGGATGCAGTGTCGATCCTAACAGCGCAAGCCCGGCTAAACAGGGGGCTCGATATGCCCTTATACGCTGACATTGGAGCTATGTTAGGATCGCGCCCCTTAAATTGAGGAGATACCATCATGAAAAGCGAGATCCGCTGGGTCGGAGATGCCTCTTTCGAAGCCACCAGCGGCAGCGGCCATACGGTCCGCATGGATGGTCCGCCCGATCATGGCGGTCGCAATCAGGGCCCGCGCCCAATGGAAATGCTGCTGATGGGTCTTGGCGGTTGCGCGTCTTTTGACGTCATGAGCATTCTCGGCAAGAGTCGCCAGAAAGTGACGGATTGCCGCACAGTGCTTGAGGCAGACCGAGCCGATGCCGTGCCGTCTGTCTTTACCAACATCCGGATGCATTTTGTGGTGACCGGTGAAAACCTGAAGGAAAGTCAGGTAAAACGAGCGGTTAGCCTCTCTGCCGAGAAGTACTGCTCAGCCTCGATCATGCTGGAGAAAGCCGGTGTTCATATTGAGCACAGCTATGAAATCCGCGAATCCGGCGACGCCTGAGGCGCAACCAACCCGGCTGCCCGAATCGGCCCGGTCCAAATCTGTTCAAGGCCTTGTCGCATGTGCATAATACCGCCTCTTGCTGGCCATGCGGGCGGGCGTCTCAGGCGGCGACCCTCAAAGCTGACGCACGGCGTCACCTTAACCTGATACTGGGGACTCTCAATCATGGAACCCAAACTGCAACTGCACGGCTTCAACAATCTGACCAAATCGTTGAGCTTCAATATCTACGATATCTGCTACGCGCAGACTGAAGAGCAGCGTAAGGCCTACATCGACTACATTGATGAGATGTACAACGCCGAACGTCTGACTCAGATTCTGTCTGACGTGGTCAAGATTATTGGAGCTAATATCCTGAACATTGCTCGTCAGGACTATGAGCCGCACGGTGCCTCCGTGACCATGCTCATCGCCGAGCATGAAATCAGCAGTGGTGAACCAGACACCGAAGAATCTCCGGGTCCGTTGCCAGACACCTTTGTCGCTCACCTCGACAAAAGCCACGTCACGGTGCACACCTACCCTGAAAGCCATCCTTATGAAGGCATCAGTACGTTCCGTGCCGATATCGATGTTTCCACCTGCGGGCTGATTTCGCCGCTGAAGGTACTGAACTACCTGATTCACAGCTTCGATTCAGACGTTGTGACAGTGGACTACCGCGTGCGTGGGTTTACCCGCGACGTTGACGGCACCAAGCACTACATCGATCACGACATCAACTCGATCCAGAACTATCTGACCGAGGATACCCAGAACGCGTATCAGATGATCGACGTTAACGTGTATCAGGAAAACCTGTTCCACACCAAAATGATGCTCAAGGAATTTGATCTGAATCGCTATGTCTTTGGCGTTCAGAGCTCAGATCTCGACCCAGCAGAAGCCGACAGCATCGAACAGCGCCTCAAGCGCGAAATGCTCGAAATCTTCTACTCCCGCAACGTCGAGTAGTTCAGCCAGCGGTGACGGTTCGCTCAAGGGCCGTCACCGTGATTTGTTACCCGCCAAGCCATCCCCCTGTGTGTTCAGTTTTTCTGAGCAAGTTTGTTCAGATATTCCGTTTTTCCCCTCACGGCTATAGCGCTACTGTTGTCGCTATAACCTTGTGAGGTGATGGACATGACTGAGAGAACCATAGAACGCGTTATTGCCGCAGCAGATACCTCCGATGGCGCCGGCGTCCACATTCGCCGCAGCCTGGGCCAACGCCAGGATATCCGCATGGATCCGTTTCTGATGCTGGACGAATTCGGTTCAGAGAATCCTGACGACTACGTCGCGGGTTTCCCGAGTCATCCCCATCGCGGCTTCGAAACGGTGACCTATATGATTGAAGGCCACATGCTGCACTCAGACCATCTGGGTAACCAGGGCCATCTCAAGAACGGTGGCGTGCAGTGGATGACCGCAGGGCGTGGCGTGATTCATTCAGAAATGCCCGAACAGGAAGCCGGGACCATGCGGGGTTTCCAGCTCTGGCTGAATCTGCCAGCCGCCGAGAAAATGAGGAAGCCGGGTTACTGGGATTTTCAGCCAGAATCCTTGCCGACCATCACCGCTGGAGAAGGCCGGGTGATTCTCATCGCCGGCCATCTGGAAATAGACGGTGAGGCTTATCAGGGCGCTGTCACGGACCGTAGCACTCAACCGGTCATCGCCGATCTGCAACTGGCTCCCGAACAACCACTCTCGCTAAAGCTGCCGTCTGATCACAACGCTCTGCTCTACCTGTACGAAGGGGAAGCAAGGGTCGGCGATGAAACCGTCACCGCGGCTGCGGCCAATCTGCTCAGCCCCGGTGAAACCCTGAAGATCGTATCAGGCGGCAAGGGCGCGCGGGTGTTCCTGGTGGCGGGCAAGCCCATCGGTGAACCTGTCGTCCAGTACGGGCCTTTCGTGATGAACAGCCGTGAGGAAATCGAACAGGCGCTTCAGGATTACCGTAATGGGACGCTGGCCCTCTGACGAGACCCCGCACCCATTTCAGGCAAAGGTTTTCTGCTCCATCAGACTCAGCACCATCGGCTGAATAATCAGATCAAGCGCCAACGGCATTTTGGTGCCGGGAATCACAAGCGTGTCGTAGCGGGAAACGGTGCTGCCGGGGATCAGCTGCAACAGGTAAGGAAAGCTGACCTCATTGGGATGCTTGAAGCGGATAACCACCAGGCTTTCGTCGTCGGTCGGCACGTCCCGGGCGACGAAAGGATTGGATGTGTCCACCAGAGGGATGCGCTGGAAATTGACGTGGGTTCGCGAGAACTGGGGGACGATATCTTTAACGTAGTCACCCATGCGGTTAAGAATGGTGGCGACGACGGCTTCCTGGGAGTAGCCGCGCCGCGAGGTATCTCGGTGGATCTTCTGAATCCATTCGAGATTCACGATGGGGACGACACCGACCAGCAAATCAACATACTGGGCCAGATTGAGCGTGTCTGTCACCACCCCACCGTGCAGACCTTCGTAGAACAGTACGTCCGTGTCCGGCGGCAGTGCCGCCCAGGGTGTGAAGGTGCCCGGCTTGTTGCCGGCACTGATCAGCTCCCGGTCCTCGTCGTGAACATACTGACGATACTGGCCCGTGGCCGAATGGCCATAGTCATGGAACAGTGCTTCAAGCCGATCCATGTGGTTGGAAGCCAGAGCAAAATGATTACGCTCCCCAAACTGACCCTTGGCAATAATTCTGGCCAGCTGTTCCCGGCTGTAGCGATGAAAGCTGTCGCCACTGACCACGGCAGCCTTGATATTTTCACGGGCGAAAATATTGCTGAATACACGGCTGGTGGTGGTCGTTCCGGCACCGGACGAGCCGGTCACCGCGATAATGGGGTGGCGTTTAGACATACAGCGAAAAAACTCTGGCAGGTTTTTGCGAAGTCGAAGCAAAGCACGCCCACCAACCGCAGCCAGCCTCAGGGCAGGCGATGCCCACCCGGTTCTCGCGAAGCGAGGCGCTATTTCAGGCTGTTAAGCAGTTGTGGGCGCTCTACGACGTAACCCTGAGCGTAATCCACACCCAGGTGTCGCAGCATCTCGAGAGCCTGCCGGCTTTCCACCTTGGTTGCAACTACCTCCCGTTTGAGGAAGTGAGCCATGTCTACAATCGAGCGGATCATGGCCTGATCGACATCGCTCGCCAGCGCATTGTCGGTGAATTCGCTATCGATTTTGATCATGTCCACCGGTAGCGCCCGCATCAATTGATACGACTTCGGACCGCTCCCGAAACGGCTGAGGCTGATGAGACCGCCAAACTCCTTGATCCGACGCAGGTAGTCACCCACCAGTCGCAAGTCAGCGATTTCATTCGCTTCGGAAATTTCGAGCCAGAATTTATCGACGGGATGCTTTGAGTTCTCCAACTGCTCAACGATATCCTGGAGCAGTTCTTCCTGATTCAGTGACGCCCCGGAAAGCTTCACCAAAAGCCCGGTCCGTCGCTTGCCCTGCGGATTCCAGTCCGCCAGCCAGTCCACAATCTTGCGCACGACCCAACGGTCGACGACCTGCAGCCGTCCATAACGGGAAGCTGTTCTGACCAGTTCAGACGATGGAATCAGCTTACCGTCATCGCCGAACATTCCGATCAGCGTCTCATAATGAGGGCCAACCTGGGTATCCAGTCGCATGGGCTCAATTTTCTGGGAACGCATCAGCATACGCTCCCGATCCATACTATCCAGAGTCGCAACCTTCGCTGCGATCTGATCCTGCAGGCGTTGATCCCGGGCATCCACCTGGTGAACAACAACTCGGCCATTGCCCTCTTTCTTCGCCGCCTTCAGCGCATCTTCCGACGCTCTCAACCAGCGCTCAGCAGAGGCGCGTGTGCTGTTGTCCGGGGCAATACCAACCGATGCCGACAGCTTGAACTGGCGCTGGTCGTGCTCCAGTTTCATCGATTCAATCGCCTGAATAAGTGCTTCGGCTCTCGATTCTGCCTGATCTTCGGAGGTGACAAACGCAAACTCGTCGCCCGCCAGGCGGGCCGCCGGCGCTTCTTCATCCAGCATGGAGCGGATAATGTCGCTGACCTGTCTCAGGGCCATGTCGCCCGCATTCGAGCCGGCGGCGTTATTGAGCAGCCGGAACTGACGGAGATCGACTCGGATCAGGGCATGACCGCGGGCGCCGGTGCTCAACAGCTGCTCCAGAGACCGCTCAAATTCACGACGGCTCATCAGTCCGGTCATCTCGTCATGGCTGGACGCCCAGGACAGCTGGTCGTATACGTTCCTCACCATCCGATCAATACTTTCATCGACCAGCGGCACTTCGTACTGATCATCCGGGATCAGCAGGCCGGACTGTAGCTGAGCCGCCAGGGCCTCAAGTCCAAGCTCCACTACCCGCATACCCTGATGGTTCACGAATACGAAACGCTTGAAGCCTTCAGCGATCCAGACCAGTCGCACATAGGTGGGATTCTCAGGCTCAGTCTGATTACGCAGCCAGTCGCCTGATCGGAGCTTCTTGGCCCGCTCAATCCAGCGACCCAGCCTCGCCTTTTCCCGTTCCGTAAGCTTGGGCTCTTCCGGAGCCGCCTCGCTAACTTCAGGATCGCCCGGCATCTCCACCATGGGGATAGACTGACCAGGTTCACGAACTACCAGCTGTTTCAGTTCTTCGCGTACTTTGGCGGCGGGAATCTGATTGCTGGAAATCGAAGCAAGGCCGTCCTGAATCAGACGCAGCGTTTCCCTGAGATCGTGACCGCCATCCGGATCCTGGGCAAACGTCATGAGTTCGTCCACGACGGTCAGATAATCGTACCATTGAGAGCTTTCCGGTCCCTGGCGCAGCCAAGTCAGCGACAGGAGGTCGCGCCAGCCGGCATCCAGAAGGCTGACTAATGCTCGAGGCACAGACTGCCCGGCAATCCGGTCATTCAGTGCCTTCTGCACCGCCTGCTTGGACTCAATCACTCTCTGAGCGCCTTCAGCGGCTGCGGATACCCGCTCAGCGTTACGGCGGAATACGAGATTCTGTCGCTCGATGAGCGAGTCCAGTTCTTCCGCCGCGTCCTGGAAGACGCCCTGATCTTCCTCGAAATCTTCGACGATTCGATGCACCAGCTCGTCGATGCGACGCTGGGTGACCGGACTCACGCGGGCACCCTTGACGCCCCACTGAGCGAGACGGTTCATTACGCCACGCACCGGACTCTCGGTATCTTCAAAGAAACTGTCATCGCGCAGCGCCACCTTGAAAACAGGTACTTCCAGCTGGCGCATCAGATGCCGGGCGCGATCGCTGATCTTCGGGTTATCGACCACGCTGCGGAAAAACCGGTCCACAATATCCAGAGTTTCCTGCTGGCCATCGTCAAGACGCTGCTCGCCGGATTCCTTGATACTGCGGATGACCCTTTCCTTGAGGGAACGCAGCTCCTCTTCCTGGGAAAGAACCGTTACCTGTAGCGCCTGCAGTTGCTGATGTAAGTCAGTGCCCTGAATGACCGGCGCGTCCGCCGGGAATTGTAGTTCTGGCGGTGTCTCCTGGACGACGGGATTGGCCGTCGGACCGTTCATGGAACCGCCTGCTGACTGCCGTTGTGCGGCCAGGGTAGATAGCAGATTTCGAACGGTGGCAAATGCCGTCTGCGCTTGCAGCAATTGGTTGCTGAACTGACCGCGCTCCGCAGGTCGGGTGGCGGACGTTTCACCCGACGGTGGCTTGGTCGCGGCAGTGGGCGGCTGTTCTTTTGGCGCTTCTGAAGGTTTGGGTTCCGATGGCGCTGAGGAGGCCGGTCGTTTACCGACCGAACTGACTTTTCGAAGGTGGCTATTCAGATCGAGGTTCGGCAGCACACCCTGGCGTATCAGAATTTCATTAAGTGTTTCGTAAAGCTCACCCAATTGCAGCAACACCCGATTCTCGAAAACCTTGAAGCAGACTTTCTCAACCGCACGGGACGCATCCCAGCTCTGCATAGCAGCGCTGAACGACTCACTGACCAGGCTTGGGCCCAGTGGATTCTTGTGTCCTGTCTCGTTACTGATTCCGAGGTTATCCAGCCGCAGTTTGAGCCGCAGCAGTGAATCCCGGTACTCCGCCTCCGCCTTGGTCACCATCACCCGGACATTGAGCCAGTCTTCAAACTCACCTTTATCAACCAGAGAAATGCCCTGGCTCTCCCCGTCCTCGGATTTGACCGGTTTGGTCGCTGCCTTGAGCGGGGCTTCCAGGCTCACGAGCATCTCGCTCCAGGTAGCCCGGGCGTTCTTGTTGACCAGACCGACTCCGTCGATCAGTTCATTGGCCTGCTGATCGCTGCGGGCCTCCTGAGCGGCCTCATGAAGTTTGTCAGTCAGTGCCGGGAAATAGGCCTTCATGAGTGGCTCAATAAATTCCACCATGGCCCGTGAACATTGACGCAGAATGAATTGAGCCCGATCACTTTTGGGCGCCAGCGCTGCAGACTGGAGCTTATTGTCCGCAGTGCACAGTTTGAGCATGGCGTCGACCGCTTCCGGATTGGAGTGGGTAAACTGGACTCCCACAGCACCCCGGGTCTGGCGAACAACGCGGATTTTGAGTTCATGTAATCGCTGCGTCAGCTCTTCTCGGAAGGCAATTGACATGTCAGCCCGTCCGGTCTGCTCCAAGTGCTGATTGATCTGCCGCTCGACATGCGGTGAAAACTTCACAAACAGGCCTTCAGCACAGAAATCAGCGATTTCACAGCTGAGTGTCTGGCCAGGACTGGGGATCAGCCGGGCCTGAAGTGAAATTTCCCGACGGGGACTCGAGCGTTTTTCTTGGGGATTCATCAGCAATGGACTACCTAAAACACCAGAGGGACTTTTGACCGGATCAACAGAGCCTATTGGCCGGCGCGGAGAAGCACTATTGAAAAATCTTAGTCGGATGCTGCTGATTTCGCTAATAGGAATCAGCCTTCACGGATGCTCTTCTTTGAGGTTTTATAGTCAGGCCACCAGCGGACAGTTGAGGCTACTGTGGAATCGGGAGCCCGTTGCCGAGGTCATTGCCGACCCACAGACGCCACCGGAGCTGGCGACAAAACTCAGTCTGGCTGTGGAGGTACGCGAGTTTGCGCAGCAGGAGCTCGCCCTTCCCGTCGGCGGATCTTTTTCAGATTACGTTCATCTTGATCGGCCGTGGGTTGTGGTTAATCTGCTGGTCGCACCGGAGTTCTCTCTCGAACTGAAGCAATGGTGCTATCCGATCGTCGGCTGCCAGTCCTATCGCGGTTACTTTGATATCGAATTAGCCCGGGAGGAACAGCGCTACTACGAGAGCCTCGGACGAGACACCTACTTGGCACCGGTGGCGGCGTTTTCCACCCTGGGCTGGTTCGATGATCCTCTGCATCGCGGTTTCACGGATCGGTCACCGACCTCAATGGTGGCCCTGATGATCCACGAGCTGACCCACCAGCGCCTCTATATGGCCGGTGATACGACGTTCAATGAGAGCTTCGCGACCGCTGTTGAGCTGGAGGGCCTGCGGCTTTGGCTGGAACAGAACGGTGACCCTGAAGCGTTTGTCCAGGTGCTCGAACAGCAGGCCCGGGAGGAAAAGGTGATTGCTCTGGTCAGGGAGTACAGCGAGCGACTGAACTCCCTCTACCGGCAGCATCCAATACAGACCGAAGCGGAAATCCGCAGTGAGAAACAGAATATTCTCAATGACCTGGAGACCGCCTACGGCGCGCTATCGGCCTCATGGGGCGGCTCTCGGCCCTTGGCCAGCGAAGACAGGCCACTGAACAACGCCCGGCTGGCGCTGTTTGCACAGTATCGCCGTTACGTGCCCGCTTTTCGGCAGATGCTGAGCGACTACGACTATGACTTTGCCGCCTTTTACGAGGCGGTGGAGGCTCTCTCGGAGCTGCCTGCCGGCGAACGCCAGGCCCGGCTGGATCAATATGCAGAAGAGGCGGCCAAGAACGCAGCGCCCGAGCTCGAGTCGGCCAGCCGGTAGTCAGGCAAGTGCCTTAACAAACACCTTCGAGCGGCGCTGAGTGTTGTAATTGGCCAGTTTGGGACCGGGTAGCGCCTCAACCGGCGCCGGCTCGAAGCCGCGCTCGCGAAACCAGTGCTCTGTCTGGGTCGTCAGAACGAACAGTTTGCCGAGCCCCATGTCTTTTGCTGATCGCTCAACACTGGCCAGCAGCGCATCACCCCGACCGAAACGCCGATAGGTGCTGCTCACCGCAAAGCACGACAATTCACCAGCTCCTTCCTGCTCGTAGGCATAAAGCGCTGCACACCCCACGATCGTGCCGTCCCGCTCGGCCACTGTAAAACAGTGGATTTCAGTTTCCAGCATTTCCCGAGAACGACGTACCAGAATGCCCTGTTCCTGCAGCGGCTGAATCAACTCCAGAATACCGCCGATGTCTTCGGCTCGAGCCGGCCGAATCAGCTCATAGTCATCGGCATTGACCAGCGTGCCTGCACCATCGCGGGTGAACAGTTCCTGCACCAGCGCGCCGTCTTGCCGGTAACTGATGATGTGAGCGCGCGGCACGCCATTGACGCAGGCGGTGCGGGCAGCGCGTAGCAGATCCGCATCGTGGCCGCTGTAACCTTCAGTGCTGAGCCGGCGACCCGCCTCGGCCGCGGTCATCTCCCGGATAAGCTGACCCTCTTCGTTCATGACGCCATCGCTATCGGTGAAGATAATCAGCTTGTCGGCCCTCAATGCCGAGGCCACCTGACTGCCGACATCCTCATAGGACAGATTGAAGGCGTCGCCCGTCGGTGAATAGCCTTGGGGCGGAAGCAGCACAATATGACCCAGATCCAGCAGTTTGCTGATGCCTTCAGCGTCGACCCGACGGACGCGACCGGTATGGCCGTAATCAATGCCATCGTGCACACCTACCGGGCGGGCGGTCACGAAGTTACCGCCGCTGACACGAATCCGGGCGCCATGCATGGGCGAGTTGACCAGCCCCATGGACAGCTGACTTTCAAGAAAGCCTCGCAGAGCGCCAATCGCCTCCATGACTCTGAGCAGATGATCGGCGGGCGTAATTCGCAGCCCTTTGTGAAACTCGGACGTCAGGCCGGCCTGATCCAGCCGGGCCTGAATCTGGGGACGCGCGCCGAACACCAGTACCAGCCGAATACCGAGACTACTGAGCAGGGCGATATCGTGAATGATGTTGATTAGGTTATCGCTGGCGATAGCATCCCCACCCAGCGTCAGGACGACCGTGCGTCCCCGATGGGCGTTGATGTAAGGAGAGGAGTGGCGAAAGCCAAGTAACCAGTCGTGATTATCCAATTCCGGGGAACTCCGTCAGACCCGAGGACTTAAAGGCGTCCCCGAAACGGAGGGCAAGTCCTCAGAACGGAGACAGATCATGGTGCGCAGCGCTTCAGCCTCATCGGGCCTCAACGCAGAATCGCTGGATCAGCCCCTTGAGAATATCCAAGGCCGGCTCAATTTGCGACAGGGCAAGAAACTCGTCCGGCTGATGAGCCTGGTCAATAGAGCCTGGGCCCAGCACCAGCGTCTCAAGGCCCAGTTGCTGTAGCCAAGGCGCTTCCGTCGCGAACCCTACGGCCTGGGCGGTATGTCCGGTCAGGCGTTCGCAGCACTGAACAAGCTCGGCACTGGCTGCGGTTTCAAAGGCTGGTACACCCTCAAACAGAGGTTCAAAAATCAGGTCGAGATTGCGTTCCCCGGCTATGGGCTGCAATTCGCCGAGAATAGCCTGGCGCAGCTCTTCCATGTCCATGCCTGGCAGAGGCCTCAGATCGAAATGCAGTTCGCAGCGGGCACAGATCCGGTTGGGATTATCGCCACCATGAATACAGCCCAGATTCATGGTCGGCAGCGCCACTTCAAAGGCCGGGTTATGGTACTGCTGCTGCCACTGTCCCCGTAAATTCAGCAGCCGGCCCATAGCCTCATGCATCCCTTCCAGGGCATTTCGTCCCAGGGCCGGATTGGAGGAGTGGCCAGACTGCCCCTCGAACACCAATCGTTCCATCATGATGCCTTTGTGCATGCGAACCGGACGTAGACCGGTCGGCTCGCCGATCACCGCGTAGCGCGCCTTGGGCTTGCCGGCCGCGGCCAGAGCGCGTGCGCCATCCATGGAGCACTCTTCGTCAGCGGTGGCAAGAATGATGAGTGGCTGTTTCAGAGGCTGGTCTGCAAAATGACGGGCAGCCTCAATAGCCAGCGGGAAAAACCCCTTCATGTCGCAGGTGCCGAGTCCATACCAACGATCATCTCTCTCGGTCAGCCGAAAAGGATCGCTTTGCCACCGTGCCTGATCATAGGGAACGGTGTCCGTATGGCCCGCCAGCACCAGCCCGCCGGGCCCCTGGCCGAGCGTGGCGATAAGATTGAATTTTCCCGGCAGACCCGGCACAGGCATTATTTCTGTAGAAAATCCGAGGGGGCGCAGCCACTGGGCGAGACGCTGAACCACGCCTTCATTGCTGTGGTCCCACTGCTCAGACGCACTGCTGATCGAAGGAATGGCAATCAGTTCGCTGAGCATTGATTTCAGATCCGGCAATGACTCGGCCATACGACGTCTCCCAAAGATTTCCGCTACTGTTTGGCTGCTATCCTGTCAGACAGGTGTGGCGTCTGAAGGCGCTGTCTCGGAGAGCGCGACCGTGTTGCGACAGCTCCACAGCAGATCATGCACGAACCGCATCTTTTCTTTTACGGTGCTATTGAGCACAAAGGGATAGAGGTCCGGCTGACCCATGCTGCGGTTCAGACTGTTCACCGCGAAGGTCAGACTTACAGCTTTTTCCACCAGCTCATCATAGTCTTCCATGGCGTAGGCGTCCCGGTTGGCATCCATGCTCAGGCCAGAGTCACCGTCAGTAATGACTGGCTTGATAGACACGCCGAAAGCATAGGCCGTCTCCAGAGTATCGACGATGTGCAGATAGTGCGCCCAGGTCTCCGCCCAATCTTCCCAGGGATGGGAGGCGGCATAGGCACTGACATAACTGTCGCGCCAGTCGGGGGCAGGACCGTTGGCGTAGTGGGCCTTGAGCGCCTGTCCATAATCGGCACGCTCGTCTCCAAACAGACTGCGATATTTCGCCAGCCATTCGGGGTTGTTGGCGATGAGCACATCCCAGTAGTAATGCCCGATTTCATGACGGAAATGACCCAGCAGCGTCCGATAGGACTCATTCATGTCCTGCCTGACCTGTTCCCGCTTCGCCGGGTCTGCTTCATCGGTATTGATCGTTACACGCCCTTCCGCGTGTCCAGTGGTCGGCGCCGCATCGGCCGGCATCGGTTCGCTGCTGTCGATGAAGTCGAAAGTCAGACCACCCTTGGGGTCATTATTCTTGTTAAAGATCGGCAGATTGAACTTGCGGAGGCTATAGATCAGACGGTGCTTGGCCTGCTCCATATACTGCCAGGATTCGAGCTTATCCGGATCATTGAGGTTCGGGATGTAGCGGTTGACGTCGCAGGCAACACACATTTTCTTGTCACTGTCTGCCGGCACCAGCCAGTTACACACGCCGTGCTGCTGGTTCTCGCAGTAACGCCACTGGCCGGACGGCGTGTCGGACTGATCCGAATACGCCCTAAACAGGCCGTTGCTCTCGGGCTGCAGAGCTTTCAGCTCCATATCATCGGCGTCAAAGCCCAGAGGCGCCTTGCACTTGTGGCAGTGACTGTTTTCAAAATAGACGATGTGACCGCATTTGGCGCATCGAAAGAGTTTCATGTCTTCGCATCCTGTAAAGGTGAAGTCCGCCGCGTCAGAGCCTGTTGCAAGGCAAGGTTATCGCTAACGGGAGAGCCGGATCTGAGAATTTCCTGGCCGCTACACCAGCTGTTCGAGCGCTTGATCTATACAGACAAGCGTCGATCGCTCATCTAAAGCGGAGGCTTTCGCGCTGTGAGTCCCAGCGAGTCAGGGACCATTCTACGCGCAGGAATGGATAACGGTTGAGACCGCAGGGGGCCTTTACAGATTACTTTTCTGCAAAGACCCCAAAAGACAGAAAAACGCTTTCACAACAGATTGTTGTAGATGACGTTCAGTGACGGGAAATCAGTGTGCCCACACCCTCATCCGTAAAGATTTCGAGCAGCGTCGCGTGGGCGACACGACCATCAATGATATGCGCTGTGCTAACACCGTTTTCCACAGCGCTCAGCGCGCAGCGGATTTTCGGCAGCATGCCGCCATGAATAGTTCCATCAGCGATCAACCGATTGACCTGGGCTGCTGTCAGGCCTGTCAGCACTTTATCTTCCTTGCTCTTCAGACCTGAAACATTGGTCAGCAGAATCAGCTTCTCAGCATTCAGGGCTTCAGCCACCTTGCCAGCGACCAGATCCGCATTGATGTTGTAGGACGCACCATCGGCGCCAACACCGATGGGCGCAATCACCGGGATGACGTTGCTCTTGGTGAGCATTTCAATCACCTCGACGTTGACGCTTTCCACCTCACCGACGTGGCCGATATCGATGATTTCGGGGACGCCTGTGGTGGGGTCATCCGAGGTCACTTCCAGCTTGCGGGCGCGGATCAGGCTTGCATCCTTGCCGGTCAGGCCCACCGCCGTACCACCATGCGCATTGATCAGGGAAACGATCTGTTTATTGACCTGGCCACCGAGCACCATCTCCACCACATCCATGGTTTCCCGATCAGTGACTCGCATGCCGCCGACGAACCGGGACTGGATTCCCAACCGCTCCAGCAGTCCGCCGATCTGTGGTCCGCCACCATGGACGACGATAGGATTCAGACCCACCAGTTTCATCAATACCATATCGCGGGCGAAGCTGCTTTGCAGATCGGCGTTCTCCATGGCGTTACCGCCATACTTGACCACGACCGTCTTGCCGGTGAAACGCTGGATGTAGGGTAGCCCTTTGCTCAGAACAGCCGCTACCTGCATTGCAGTCTCACGATCCAGTGCCATCGTATCTACCTATCTTACTATCTATGAATATGCCATCTATGAACATGACGGATTGAAAGCTGCCATAAAATAAACACCGCGTGGCGCCTTTGGGGGCGGCACGCGGTACTCATCGAAAACGGGCAAGCTCTGGGAACAGGCGGCCTATTCTAAGGAGCTTAGAAGAGGACCGCCAGAGTCGGCGCAGCCTTGGCCAACTGTTCGCGAAAAATACTCTGGATACGCTCCAGTTCTTCATCGCTTTGAGCTTCGAATCGAAGTGTCAGCATGGGCGAGGTGTTTGAAGCTCGGCAAAGGCCCCATCCGTCGCTGTAATCCACTCGCAGACCATCAATGGTGGTGAGGTTTCCGCCGGCGAAGTCGCCCTGTTTTTCCAGAGTCTCGATGATGCCGAACTTCTCTTCATCGGTCGTGGCAATGTTGATTTCCGGCGTACTGATGCTATCGGGCAGTTGTCCGAAGATTTCGGCAGTGGGGCTGTCTTCCAGGCCGAGAATTTCCAGCAGACGCGCGGCGACATAAAGGCCGTCATCGAAACCGTACCAGCGCTCACTGAAGAAAATATGGCCACTCATCTCGCCCGCCAGCAGTGCGCCGGTTTCTGCCATCTTCGCTTTCATCAGGGAGTGGCCGGTTTTCCACATGACCGGACGACCACCGGCCTGACTGATAACCGAGGCCAGATTGCGGGAACTCTTTACGTCGAATATCACGTCAGCACCCGGGTTGCGTGACACCACATCCTTGGCGAACAGCATCAGCAGGCGGTCAGGCCAGATGATCTGACCTTCATTGGTGACCACGCCGATCCGGTCTCCGTCGCCATCAAAAGCGATACCCAGATCCGCCCCTTCTTCCTGCACACGTGCAATGAGATCAGTCAGGTTGGTTGGATTACCCGGGTCGGGATGATGATTGGGGAAACTGCCATCGACATCGCAGTAAAGGGGGACCGCCTCGCAGCCAAGCTCTTCGATCAGCATCGGTGCCAATTCCCCGGCAATGCCATTGCCAGCATCCACGACCACTTTGAGCGGGGCGGCTACCGCAATGTCATCGACGATACGATCGAGGTATTCGCGGCGAACATCGCGCTCACTGCGCTCGCCCTGACCGCGGTTGAGGTCGCCCGTGTCGATACGCCGGTACAGCCGCTGAATCGCATCTTCAGCCAGAGCAGCGCCTTCAAGAACAATTTTGAAGCCGTTGTAGTCGGCAGGATTGTGGCTGCCGGTGACCATGACGCCGGCGGCGGTTTCCAGATGATGAGTGGCAAAATAAAGCACCGGTGTTGGAACCGCACCGATATCAATGACCGAACATCCGCTGGACAGGAGGCCCTGCATCAGACTCTCAGCCAGTTCCGGACTGGAGTGACGACCGTCATACCCGACACACAGCTCGGACTGGCCACGTTGCTGGGCTTCACTGCCGATGGCCTGCCCAATGACTCTTGCTACCTCTGGCGTGAGATTGCGTCCTACAACGCCACGAATGTCATAAGCCCGGAAGATTGATGGATCAATGGCGACCTCAAGCGGCGGCACTTCCTCTACATCCGGTGCACCAGCGCCGAGAATGTCGTCGTCGCCGTCCAGCAGGTCCAGAGCATCGCTGCCGCTGTCAAACAGAGGGGCATCTTCGTCAAATTCAGAAGCTTCGTCTGCGGCAGGGCGCTTGGGCGCACTTGCAGTCATTGCGGCTTTCGCTTGGGCCATGGCGTCAGCGCGTATCATGGTGTGCAGATGCTCACCGATCTGGCCGGTCACGTCCCAGGTGAGATCCGGCAGACGGGCACGTTCACCGCCGGTCACCTTGCGAGCCCAACCCAGCAGTTTGTCCGCATCGCTACGCTGGGATTTCCCGGCTGACCCTGCCATTACGGCTACAACAGCAGCCGCCAACAGACCGGGGATCACAATCAGCAGCAGAGGGATCAGCGGAAGGCCGCCACCCGTTGCAGCATTCCTTAATTGCAGCGTCCAGGATGTCCCAGCCAGGGGACGCGTCAGCGTTTCCCCATTGCCCACAAGTTCTCCTGCCACAATCCGACTGCCGCCGGAACTCGTTTGTACCAGTTGCGCCGAAGTACCCAGGTTATTACTCAGCGCTGCCAGTGGCTGGGCGACCAGTTGCGCGTCATAGACCATGACCAGCACACCGACACGACTCCCATCTGCGGCTGTGACCGGCGCCGCCATCTGCACAAAGGTTCGGCCAGCTTCCAGATAGGCGTCCGGTCCGACGATGGAGCCCTCGCCCGCCAGCGCTTTGCGAGCCAGATCAAGAATGACAAAGTTCAGTCCTGAATTCTCAGCCGGGCTTCGCGGCACATCTCCCGCACCGAAAACAAAAGCCTTCTGGAGATGAGGCAGACGCCCCAATTGCCCGGTGATCACCTCGCCACCCTCAGGGGCCAGCTCGGCAATGGATACAATGGCGGGCTGGGTCGCGATGCCGGCGACGAGAGAACGACTCGACGAAAGTTGCTGCTCGATGTAGCTCGCCGCAAGCCCGGCCTTTTCCTGTTCCTTCTGATCGGCTGCCAGACGCTGGTCCGGCTGGTAGCTCAGACTGAACCAGAGGCCTGCCGCAGCTACCGTCAGTAGAATGACCACCAGCGCCTGTGTCGTGCCAACTTTAGCGAGTGAACGATACCCCTGGGCTCCCTTGCCCGCTTTTGCACCCTTGCCCTCTTGGGCACCGTTGCTCGGCGCACCTGTCGCTGTCGTCAGCTCAGGTTGGTTATCGGCGTGCTTTTGCGCGCTCTTGTTACCGCGTTTCATGCAGCGTTCCCCGAATGGTGTAACCGGATGCCCCCCTGGCTTCCGGCGCAGTCAGATTCAACTCTTCGCCAGTATAGTTGCTAATGCGGAATCTGCGCTTTGCTAGCCTCGACCTGTGGAACCAAAACCGCCGCTGCCACGGTCACTTGCATCAAACATCTCGACCAATCGGAAGTCAGCCTGGACTACGGGGACGATCACCATCTGGGCGATGCGTTCGCCGGGCGTGATTTCAAACTCATCCTTCCCACGGTTCCAGCAGGAAATCATCAGCTCGCCCTGATAGTCAGAGTCGATCAGTCCGACCAGGTTGCCGAGCACAATACCGTGGCGGTGCCCGAGGCCGCTGCGCGGGAGAATCATGGCCGCCAGGCCAGGATCGGCAATATGGACGGCGAGCCCAGTGGGAATCAGCGAAGTATGTCCCGGCGCCAAGGTCACCGGCTCATCAAGGCAGGCGCGCAGATCCAGGCCTGCTGACCCGTCGGTGGCATGAGAGGGAAGAGGAATAGTGGTACCGATCAGAGGATTGAGAATCCGTACATCAAAAGAACGTCTGGTCATGCATCGTCCCTGCTATCTGGCAGCGCCAGTCGATGGTTCCTTGAAAGACTCGTTGGTCGATCAGGCCGGGAGGCGGCCTGCGATCAGGCGAATCAGCTGCTCCGCCAGTCTGTGCTTGCTGTCTGGCCCGAGGCTCTGTTCACCGTCCTGCCAGAATACAGTGACAGCGTTATCGTCACTGTTAAACCCCAGCCCCGCAACGGATACATCGTTGGCGACGATCATGTCCAGCTTCTTGCGAACCAGTTTATCCAGGGCGTAATGCTTTACGTCCTGCGTTTCCGCAGCGAAGCCCACGCAGAAAGGCGCGTTGTCGGATGCCGCAATGCTGGCGAGAATATCCGGGTTGCGGACCAGACGAATGGTCATTTCTTCCGCCTGCTTCTTGATCTTCTGATCGGCCGCCAGCTCCGGGCGATAATCGGCGACTGCCGCCGTGGCAATGAAAAGGTCGCAACCAGTCTCAATCGCCTGTTCTGTTGCGGCCAGCATTTCCTCCGCAGAGTTCACCGACACGCGGTCACAGCCGGCAGGCGCCGCCATGGATACTGGGCCGCTTACCAGCAACACCTCGGCACCCGCCGCTCTCGCGGCCGCAGCCAGGGCGTAGCCCATCTTGCCGGAACTGTGGTTGCTGATATAGCGCACCGGATCCAGGGCTTCGCGGGTCGGCCCGGCCGTAATCACCACTCGCCGACCAGCCAGTAACGGTTCACCGCCGTTGAGCAGATCACCTGAGGTCAGCCATTCCATCAACTGCTCTGGCTCAAGCATCCTGCCCGGGCCGCTGTCACCGCACGCCTGAATACCGTCCGCCGGTCCCAGCAGACGAACCTGAGGATCGGCCTCAAGTCGCCGCACGTTAGCCTGGGTTCGGGTATTGCGCCACATGGCCTGATTCATGGCCGGCGCCAGAACGATCGGTGCTTCGGTAGCACAGCAAACCGTGGTGAGCAGATCATCCGCCATACCAGCGGCCAGTCGGGCCAGAAAATTGGCCGAGGCGGGAGCCACCAGCACCAGATCGGCCCACCGCGCCAGTTCAATATGCCCCATGCCGGCTTCGGCTTGCGGGTCCAGCAGCGTGTTGCGCACTGCCCGACCACTCACTGCCTGAAGCGTCATGGGCGTAACAAAAGCTTCGGCACCGTGGGTGAGAACAACCTGGACCTCATGGCCAGCCTTGGTCAACAGGCGTATCAGTTCGGCTGATTTGAACGCCGCAATGCCACCGGAAATACCGATCAGGATTCGCTTGCACGCCATCTTATTCTCGCCTGCCATCAACTCACTGTCCTCTTTCCCTGTCCATTGCCCCTGTCTACCCTGTCCATTGCCCCTGGCCCCGCTCGCGACCGCCGTAGAAAGCTGCTCACGTCCGCACGCTTGTGCCGGAGAATTTAGAGAGGACAACAATAGCATGCCCGCCCTGTTTCGCGGCAAACCAGGCAGCCTGTGATATTCTCCTGCCAGAGCATTCAACGGACGCCATGGACGGCTCCCCGAAGCAAAGGAACTGCTGCTATGCCAACCACTGACTGGCCATTGGAAGAGAGACCCCGGGAAAAGCTGATTCGGCATGGTGCCGAGACGCTCAGCGATACCGAGCTGCTCGCCATCTTCCTGCGAACGGGTGTTTCGGGCATCCCCGTTTTGACGTTGGCCCGCGAACTCCTCAATGAATTTGGCGGGCTTCGCTCGCTGATGACCGCGACTCATCCGCGCTTCTGCCGCGTGCACGGGCTCGGTTCCGCCAAGTACGCTCAGGTTCAGGCTGCCATGGAAATCGCTCGCCGAGTCATGGACGAGCCCCTGAGGCAAGGCCAGCCACTGCGCTCTCCCGAGGACACCAGGGCTTACCTTCGTGCCCGCCTGGGCACCTGGCCCCATGAGATTTTTGCCGGATTGTTTCTCGATAATCGTCATCGGGTCATCCGGTACGTGGAACTGTTCCGGGGCACGATTGATGGCGCAGCGGTCTATCCTCGCGAGGTGGTGCGACAGGCCTTGGACTTCAACGCCGCGGCGGTGATCTTTGCTCATAACCATCCCTCTGGTGTTGCAGAACCCAGCGATGCCGATATCACGTTAACCCGGCGCCTCAAGGAGGCTTTGGCGCTGGTGGACATCAGGGTTCTCGACCACTTGATTGTCGGCCATGGCGAGGTGGTTTCTCTGGCAGAGCGGGGCTGCGTGTGAAACCGGTCCGCCTCTGGACAAAACTCCAACAATTTTTTGCTTCGGGGCCGCGCATCTGGTATAAAGTCGTCCCTAAATTTTCAGGCTGTGCCGGAAGTACTGACGCTTTGCTGTTTGGCATCCGCGACCTCTCTTTACATCGAGAACTCGTGGCATTCAGGGGCGACCGCAACGGTGCATTGACGCGATAGACGCGACTGAACCCAAATTTTTCAGGACTTAAGAAGCTCAGGTCGGAGGCAAAAATGTCCAGAGTCTGTCAGGTCACCGGTAAGCGGCCGGTAACCGGTAATAACGTATCCCACGCGATGAACCACACCAAGCGCCGGTTCCTGCCTAACCTGCAGCACCATCGTTTCTGGGTTGAATCAGAAAAGCGCTTCGTGAGACTGCGTGTATCCACCAAGGGTATGCGTATCATCGATAAGAAAGGCATCGAAACCGTCGTGGCCGAACTGCGCGCCCGCGGCGAGAAAATTTAAGGAGCGACTCATGCGCGAGAAAATCAGACTGGTGTCATCCGCCAACACGGGTCACTTCTACACCACCTTCAAGAACAAGCGGAACACTCCGGAGAAGATGGTTATCAAGAAGTACGATCCGGTGGTTCGTAAGCACGTTGACTACAAGGAAGCCAAGATCAAGTGATTGATTGGCTTACTGAAAAACCCGGCATTTGCCGGGTTTTTTTATGTCCGCTGGTTTCGAGGCAGCCCGGAAACCCTCCGACAGACTCCCTAGAATCGCTCCAACGTGCCCTTGGGCAAGGCTACTTCGAGGGCGATCGGCAGATGATCCGACACGGCGTAACTGACGACACCGGAATTACGGATGTCTAGCGATGAACTGACAAGAATGTGATCCAGCGCTTTTTCGGGCCGCCAGCTGGGGAAGCTATGGGCGGAGGCCGGTAATGGCTGCAGATCAGTGTCTCGCAGCGGGGTGTGGTTCAACAGCTCTTCGGCATGATTATTCATATCACCCATCAGCACCACATGCCGGTAATCGCCAATCAGATCGCGGATGTAGCCTAACTGACGCTGCTGGCCAGATTTACTGAGCGCCAGATGCATCATCACGATTACCAGCGGCTCCTCACTGTCACCGAATTTCGCCATGATCGCGCCCCGGCCGGGAAACACACCCGGCAGGCTGTGCTCAGTCACTTCCAGCGGCCGATAGCGGCTCAGCAGGCCATTGCTGTGCTGGGCGAGTGGACCGAGGTTCCGATTAAGCTGCTGATACCAGTAAGGAATACCACTGGCTTCCGCCAGATACTGGACCTGGTTGACGTAACCGCTGCGGAGGCTGCCGCCATCACACTCCTGCAGACCGACCAGGTCATAGTTGCGCAGTAGCAGCGCGATGCGATCCAGATTGGCAAAGCGGTCACGGGTCGGCAGAAGATGCTGCCAGCTGCGAGTGACGTAGTGACGATAGGAAGAGGTGTTGATACCCACCTGAATATTGAACGTCAGTAAACGAAGGTGACGGTCAGACCTGAATTCGGGAACATGCTCATGCCCGGAGTGCCGGTCATCAGCCCGGGATTCAGCTCGACCTGCCTGGCCCCTTAGCCGTTGATAGAAGTTCACATGGCGTCCCTGTTAGATCGGATGACTTCCAAAGGAGGAGTCGGTTGCCTGTTCTGGCAAGTCTCGCGTCCCGTCACGCAAGCGACTTAAAACCCCGGCACATGGATAACAAAATAGCAGAGTAGAACACAAAGGGTCAGCACTCCGGCTGACCCCCGTCAAACAAACCGCCTGCAGGCCCCGAAAAGCGGGGCCAGTGCGTGGTTTAGTCGGCTGAACGGCTTTCGCGCTCTTTCTCGATCAGGAAGTTAACCACTTCAATGGCTTCCTCTTCACCACCAGCCATTGCCGGACTGGTTTTGTACTTGCCATCAATCAGCATGGCCGGTACGCCGGTAATACGCGCACCGCGCACCTTGGACTGTGCCTGCTGCATGCGGGCGTTCACACCGAAGCTGTTGAAGGTTTTGACGAACGCATCCTTGTCGATGCCATAGTCAGTGAGGAAAGCTCCGAGCTGCTCTGCGGTCTGCAGAGGCTTGCGATCACGGGCCAGCGCATCAAACAGCGCGTCATGTACCTTTTTGTCGCCACCAAGTGCTTCGACCGTGTAAAAGGCGCGGGCATGGGTTGTCCACGATTTTCCGAGAGCCGCTGGCAGCATCACAAACTCAACGTCTTCCGGCAAACCTTCTTCCCACTTCTCAACGAACGGCTTGAAGTGGTAGCAGTGGGGGCAGCCGTACCAGAAAATTTCAGTGATCTGGATTTTGTCAGGCGAGCCGGTCTGAACGGGCGTATCCAGCACCTGGTAGTGCTCGCCCTCTTTCCACTCTGCGGCGCTTGCATTCAGGGCAGAGATCGAAAGCGAGGCCGCCATAAACGTTGCGGCGGCAATTTTATAAAGTCTTGTCATTATCAACTCCGTTCTTGCTGACGTGTTCCGGTATCACTTCGAATGCGTATGAGACTGGCCCAGCTCGTAAAAGTTCGCCAGAGTTTGGGAATCCTGCTAAACGATTCGCATTATGAACATATCCCACTATGCTGGGCCAGTATGCCGTGGAAATCCCTGACGACTTCACGGTGCCGCTGATCACAGAAACGTCATAAAAAAGAAACCCCCAAAAAAAAGAAACGCCATAAAAAAGCCCCGCCAGGGCGGGGCTTCGGGAAAACGGCCAGCTTCAGGCTGCTCAGTTCAGCCCATTCACATAACTGGCGACGGCTTTGATTTCTTCGTCTGTCAGACGGGAAGCCACGTCCATCATGATCTGGCTCATCGCGCCAGTGGAACGTTCGCCAGCGCGGTAGGCCTTGAGCTGCGCTTCCACATAGCCGGGATTCTGACCACTCAGACGGGGGAATCCTGCAGGCTCGTTACCCAGACCCTGAGGATTGTGACAGGCAACGCAGGCAGCAGTGTTGGTCGCCATGTTGCCGCCGCGGTAGAGCTTCTGACCGGCCTCAACCAGTTCGGGATCGGCCTGACCGATAGGCATATCCTGGCTGTTGAAGTAAGCCGCCAAGTCACGCAGATCCTGCTCTGACTTGCCATCGAGCAGGCCCGCCATGACCGCTATCTGGCGCTTGTTTGACTGAATCAGCCTGAGCTGATTGAAAAGATAGGTCTCGCCCAGGCCAGACAGCTTCGGATAAGTGCCCTGGATCGGGGCCTTACCGCCCTGCCCATGACAGCCGGCACATACGGCGGCATTCTGCGCGCCTGCCTCGGGATTACCCTTGGCGGCTTCGGCGGCGTGGGCTGCCGTTACCAGACTGAAGCTCAGAACCACTCCCGCGATCAGTTTCTTCATGCTCGCTCCGCTCATCTCTGTATAATTCCGAATCACTCGAATCGACTGACAATCGCATCGGTTCGCTTACCGCTGGCCGGCGCTTGTATTGTTTCGGGCTGACTTTAGTTATAAGTAAAAGTTTTAGCTATAGATAAAACCATGACCGATCGTTATCAAAGGCATGGCCCGATCAATTAACCAGGCAGCGCTCCACATCAGGCGCCCATTTTCACGGGGAGCCTTTCATAATGAGGTGCCTTTCATCATAAGGGTGCCGCAGTTTGACACTGCTGGGCGCCGGAAAATTGGTGTAGCATTATACATAAATCCCCCCATACTGAAATCAGACAAAAGGGCGCACCCTGTGCCGGATGATCCCCGTCCCTCCCAGCTTTCTTTCAACAGTGCCCGCTTCCTGGTAAGTGCTTCAAAAGTCAGCGAATGCCCTCCGGATGAGGGTAATGAAGTCGCTTTCGCGGGTCGTTCCAACGCTGGCAAATCCAGTGCTTTGAATACCCTTACCGGCAACGGCAAACTGGCCCGTGCCAGCAAAACCCCTGGCCGAACCCGGCTGATCAACTTTTTTTCCCTGAACCTGCCCACTGCGCGGCTGGTGGACCTGCCGGGTTACGGTTACGCCAAAGTATCCCGGGACATGAAGGATGACTGGCAGCAGGAACTGAGCGCCTATCTGCTGGAGCGGCAGAGCCTTAAAGGGCTGGTTCTGGTGATGGATATCCGTCATCCGCTGACGGAATATGACCAGATGATGGTGGACTGGTGCGAGCATAACCAGATGCCGCTGCTGATTCTGGCCACCAAGGCTGACAAGCTGAAATTTGGCAAGGCCAAATCCACGATTCTCTCGGTGAAGCGCACGCTGGCCAGTCATCAGTGGCTCAGCGATGTCATCATGTTTTCCGCCACCAGCAAACAGGGGCTGGAAGAAATCCGGGGCGCACTTTCCGCCTGGCTCGCCCAGCAGCCGGATTCCGAGGCTCCCCACGAAGATCCTGAATTACTCTGAGCCCCCTAGAGTCCGGACTGCTGAATACCCGTCTGCACAAACAACGTTGCGCTCTGCAGGGTGTAGACGTTGTAGTCGATACCCCCGACATTCTGGGTACCGGCGGCGACCCAGCTTCCGCCGGTAATCGGGTCTTCCACCGTATCGTTAGCGCCGCCCGTGACATAGAGCTCGCTGGTCTGGCGGGAGATGTTGTGCACATCCAGAGCCGTCAACTGAAGCGTGTTGCTGCGGTTGCCCAGATCAATCATTTCCACGCCCTGCAGGCGGTGGGCACCGGCGGTGATCAGATCAAAGGTCTGGCTGCTGCCATCAAGGGTGAGCAGATCAAGACCCCGACCACCGTTGATGTGCGCAAACGAGAGATCCGGCGCGGCCAGGACGTCATCCCCGTTGCCAGATGAGAAGCTATCTGCAGCGCCCCGACCATCCAGAGTATCCGCGCCACCTGAGCCTACCAGAGCGTTGGCGGCCTGATCACCGGTCTGAACCGGGATAGCCTTACCCTGGAAATTTCGGCCCCACACGACGTAGTAGCGACCGGCATCCAGATTGCCGTTGAAGTCAGCCAGCGGCGCGGAGAACAGAAGATCGGTATAGCCATCACCGTTGTTGTCAGCTGCGGCGCAATCCGTTCCGAAAGCATCTCCGAACGCCCCACCGTTGATACGGAAGCCATCGCTAGCGCTGAGACTATCCAGATCAACAGCCCCTCTGCCGGTGCCGGCCTTACCGAAAATAAGCCAGGCACTGCCGCGCCCTGAATCGGCTGTAGAATCCGTGACGACAATGTCATCGATTCCGTCACTGTCGAAATCGCTGCTGCAGACCCGCGCGGCCAGACTGCTGCGCTGGATACGAAAACCTGCAGACGATGCCAGAGAATCGACATTGATACCGGAGTAGCTGGACTGGCCGGCAACGCCATAAAGCACCACCGCCTGATCCAGCCCCTCCTGGGCGATGATCAAATCCGTCAGCGCATCGCCGTTGATGTCCCCTCCAGTGACGGCGGCCCCCAGGAATCCGGAGGCGGCCGCAGATGTGATGGCAAAGCCGTTGGAGCCATTAATGTCGCCGATCGCCAGGTTGGCAAAGCTGTTTCCAGGCTTGCCGAAAATGACATAGCTGCGCCCTGCATTGCTCGCCGTGTTATCGGCGCCTTCCTGGCCCACCAGAATGTCGTCGTAGCCATCGCCGTTGTAGTCACCGATGAAATGCACGCTGCTGCCAAGATTCTGGTTGGCGACGCCTGTTGCCCGGATGCGGAAGCCGTTGGTCCCATTGATGTCATGCAGATGCACGTCAGCGCGTGTCGCCCCGGCTCTGCCGAGCACCAGATACACAATCCCCGAATCTGCTGCGCCGTCATCATAAAGCGGATCGCCCACCAGCAGATCATCAATCCCGTCGCCGTTGAAGTCACCAGACGCATCGATGAGGCGCTCAGCACGATGGGTCGAGACCTGGTAATGAGTCATACGGAATACGTCCGATGCATTGTAACCAGCGCTTAAACTGATGTTCGAACGGCTGGCCTTGCCCCAGACAGCGACGATGTAACCCTGCTGGTCTGCCGTAATCAACTCATCCAGCCCATCGCCATTGATATCGCCCATGGTGACCTGGTTGCCGAGTCGGCGCCCACCCTCTCCGGATATCACGTAACCATCACCACTGCCAAATCCGGCCAGATCGATTGTGGGTCGGGTGGCCCCGGTCTGACCGTAGGAGAGCCAGGTCGCGCCGCCATTGACGTTGAACCCGCCACCAGTTGCGTTGCGATCATACTCGACGATGGAAAGCGCAAAGTCTTCGAATCCGTCGCCATTGGTGTCGCCACCACCGGCAATATTGAAGCCGGCGACTTCGTCGTCGAACTCTCCGCCGAAATAGTAACCGTCCGAATTCGAGAATCCGGAAACCGACAGCACCAGGGCCGATATCTGCAGGTTCCGATTGGCACTGAGTGACCCAGCGGCACCCGGCGAGGGCAGAGAGAGATCGCTGTTGACGCCGGTCGAGCCGCGAATAGAGCCGCCACCTCGTGTCAGTGCGCCCGTTCCTGCGTAGGCGAGATCGGCGCTGGCGTCTCCCGGGGTAACGTCGTAATTGAACGTCAGGGTATTGGTCCCACTACCGGAGGCATACCAGAGCGGTTTGGTTTTGCCGTCAAGCTGTATGAGTAACGAAGGAATACCCGCGACGAACACCGTTTCACTGAACTGAACCTGGATCGGTAAGGTAGCACCGGAACCGTAACTGCCATCAGCGCTGGAGGACGTCACCTGAGTCACCCCAGGCGTGGGGTCATTGCTGACCGTAAAGGAGAGCGTCGTTTTGCTTGAGATGCCAGCGTAGAAAACCCCGGCTCCATCGGAGATTGAGCCGCCGTCAACTTCCACGTAATACTCGGTAGCCGGCTCGAAGGTATCGCCCGGTACTATAGTAAGCGTTGCTGTACCTGCGCCTGAAACCTGACCGGACGTCAGCGACACCGTGTCGTAGAGGCTGTCATCCCCACTCCGACGAATGCGCAGATTGCCGCCGCTGACCGAGACTGGCTGATTGAACGTCAGTGCAATCGTGGCATCGGGCGCCACATTGATCGCGTTGTCCGCAGGAGAAGAGCTGTTCAACAGAACGATATTCTCGGAGGTGAAGTTCCAGTCCGCCGGTGCGGAAATACCTGCAAAAGGTCGCTCCAGCGTATTTTCGAAAGCGCCAGAATCGACCAGAACGTAGTAGTCCGTCAGCGCCTCGAAAGACAGTGTGGGGTCGATGGTGATGGTACTGGTGCCTGAACCCGTCACACGAGCATCACCCACTGGGATCTGCTCGAACACAGAATTATCAGAGCTTCGGCGAATGGTGATGTTGCCGGTCACCGGGGTCACCGCTTCGTCGAAGACGATCTGCAGGTTAGCTGTCGAAGTCACACCCGTTGCGTTATCGGCCGGCGAGAGGCTGTTGATGACCGGCTCGCTCGAATCCACGACGACGGTCAACTGGGCGGAGACCGCCGACAGGTTACCGGCGACATCAGACGCCTGAGCCGTCACCTGATAGGTGCCGTCCGCAAGCGTCGTGCCGTCGGTGTAACTCCAGTTACCCGAACCATCGGCACTGACTGAACCCAGCACGCTGCCATCGCGACTGACCGCCACCACATCATTCGGATCGCTGGTACCGAAAAAGGTCAGCGTGTTATCGCCAGTGACTGCATCGCCCGGCGTTCCGGTGTCATCGCTGATTCCCGTCACTACAGGTGTACTGATGGTAGTGTCGATGATCAGGTCAAGACTGACCGCAGAAGTGGCCGTGTTGCCTGCGGCATCCGTCGCTTGCGCGGTTACGGAATAAGGGCCATCACCCAGAACCGTTCCGGAGTGGTCGAAAACCCAATTCCCGCTACCGTCGGAATTCTGGCTGCCAATAATGCCCCCATTAAGAAACACTTCGACAGAGACATTCGGACCGGCTGTACCATTAAAGATCAGCGTATTGTCGCCGGTGATGTTATCTGAGCTGTTTGCTGTATCGTCGGCAAAATCAAGCACTACCGGTGCCGGAGTGGTGGTCTTGACCGTTAACGCAAAGGCGGCTGAGGTCGCCGAGCTGTAGCCGCCACCGTTGGTCGCAACCGCTGTAATGGAGTAATCACCCTCCCCCACCGGCGTTGCCGTCCTATCCAGCGACCAGTTGCCCGAAGCGTTGGCGTCCACAACACCGAGGGAGCTTCCATCGGCGAAGACTTCAATCGAATCATGGGGATTGGAGGTTCCCAGATATCTCAACGTGGTATCCGACGTTATACCGTCACCGGCGGTGCCCGTATCCTGGGATATGCCAGTCACCACCGGCGCTGGCGGCGCTTTGGGCTGGCCGACCGTTTCCTGTACGTAGAGGCTGGCGAGGCCCAGATCGTAACGCACAAAGGTCACGCCGGAATCGATGACAGTGCCGTTCTCGGTCCAGGTTTCCACAGTGGATACCCAATCGGAAGCGTCACCAAGCACATACAGCGAGCGTACCTCGTCTGAAAGAGACAGCAGCCCAGCCTTATCGAGATTTAGCCCGTTGCCGCTGCTGCCCAGATCAATTCGCTCGATGCCGCGAATCCGATCGGCGGGCAGAGTCACCAGATCCAGAGTGGCTTGACTGACGTTGAGCTCAAGCGTATCGACACCGCGTCCGCCATCGACGCGCAGGAAGGAAAGATCGCCGATGATCAGGCGATCCGTGCCGGCACCGGTCTGCAGGGAATCGGCGCCGCCACCCCCGCTGAGCGTGTCGTCGCCGCTCGTGCCGATGAGCCTGTCCGCGGACGCCGAGCCGGTGGTTACGCCAACATCTGCGCTCGAAAGGGCACTTCCCCAGATGACCGCTATATGGCCATCATCGACGGTGACACCCTGGCCATTGGGAGCGCCCAGAAGCGCATCCACGTAGCCGTCGCCGTTAACATCGGCCAGACTGTTAGTCCGGCCCAGGTAATCGGCAGAGCCGCCTCCCACCACTTCTATACCGTCGTTTGACCCCAGGTTAACCAGATCGACGGTGGCTCGCGAAGTCCCACTGACGCCGCGAATAATCCATCCCGCACCGGCATCGCCGGCGCTGTCGTCGTTGTACCAGGTCGAGGTCAGGAAATCGTCGACGCCATCGCCGTCGACATCGCCGAGACTTTCCAGCGCATAGGCCATGAAGTCGCCAACATCTTTACCCAGAACATAGAACCCCTGCGATGTCGGAATACTGCCAACCTGTAGATCACTGTAGGTCGCGGCCTGCCGACCGTAGATCACCTGAACTGCACCACTGTCCGCGCCGTTAGCCGTGTTGGAGGCAACATGCCCAATCAGCGCGTCAGTCAGACCGTCACCGTTAACGTCGCCACTCGCGACTGATCCGCCGAGGTAACTGTCGACGATAGTGGTGTCTACCCTAAAACCCTGAGTATTCGAGAGCAGACTCAGATCAATATCTGCGGTCGCCCCCGGCGTACCAAAAACGATGATTGCCTCACCGCCATTAGTCGCGCCACGATTTGATCGATGGGCACCAATAATCAGATCGTTGACGTGGTCACCGTTGAAATCATTCAGGTACTGGACGCTGTGGCCGAGTTGAGCCGTGTCAGCCTCGCCCAATCGGATTCGGAACCCCTCAGTGCCCAGGGCGTTGAGCTGGACGTCCGCCCGAGTGGCACCCGGCTTGCCAAGCACGACATAGACCACACCACTGTTGGCATCGTCCAGATCGCTGGTCGGATGGCCTAACACCAGGTCATCAATACCATCGCCGTTGAAATCACCGTCGGCGTCGAGGAACTGGGCGTTTTCCGGGATGTAGGCAATCGTACTTTGGAACAGGTCGCTGGTCTCAAAGGGAACGACGCGGAACCCGTCAGAACTGCTGAAATTACCCGGCGCAACGTTCACATCCGGATGAGTGGCTCCCGCCTTACCCCAGATCACCCAGACCATGCCCGCATCCGGCTGCGAGTCATCGGAGTAGGAAGCGACCACGACCGCATCGTCGTAACCGTCGCCATTCAGGTCGCCACTCAGATCGACCGTCATACCGAGATAGTCAGCCTTTGTCGGTCCGACAATCTTGAAGCCGTCATCCGCTGCGCCTGCATCGATATCGAAGTCGGCTCGCGTTGCTCCGGGCTTCCCAAAAACTACCCAGGCTGCACCGGAATCTCCGGCACTGGCATCCGCCAGGTTGTCACCAATAATGAAGTCTTCAAACCCGTCGCCATTGAAATCACCACCACCGCGCAACGATCTTGGAAAATAGTCTGTCGTGGTATTTCCGAGCACAAGAAACCCTTCGTCAGCTGCAAGCGCGCCGGCGTTGAGCGTATTGCTTGCGATCACAATGGCTTTATTGTTGCGCAGAGATCCGGCTGCACCGGGAGCCGGCAGGGTCAGATCGGCGTTTGCGCCCTGATCGCTGCGAATGCTCCCGCCGGATCGCTTCAGCGAGTCAGACGCGACATAACCGAGATCAGAGGACGAGTCCCCGGGTGCTACGGTGTAGATGAATTCGAGAGTGTTAGAGCCGGACCCTGCCGAGTAGGCTGCGGTACGGTCTGTGCCATCGAGATCCATGAGCAGGTAAGGGTTGCCCGTGACCGTGACGTTGTTGTCAAACGTCACCTGAATCACGATTGGCGAGCCGTTGGCGTAGGTGCCATCCGCCGTCGAGGACGTCACGTTCGTCACCGCGGGCACCGGTACGTTGACTGTTGTGAAGGAGAATGCCGTCGGATCGGCCAGGCCGCCAAAGTTGACACCATCGGAGGTTTCAAAAGCGGTGGCGTCCGCCTCGACATAGAATTCAGTGTTTGGTGCCAGGTTGTCTGATAGCGCCAGCGTCAACGTATCGGAACCTTCGCCGGCGACGCTGACGACCTGCAAATCAAGTGTGTCAATCAGGGTATCGTCACTGGCCTGCCGGACCCTCACTGCACCCGTGCCGGCGAACGCCGAGCTATTGAATACAAAGCCAAGACTGGTATTCAACGCAACGTCCGTGGCGTTATCCGCCGGGATAGTATCGATCAGCGCAAAATCTTCTGAAGTAAACGTCCAGCTCGCATCGTCATTAATGCCCGCGAAGCTGTTCCCCGCCTCATCAAGCACCGCGCCCGGCGAAATATTGATGTAGTAGACCGAGCTTGGCTGCAGGGGCGCCGTCGGCGTAATCGTCAATGTGCTGGTGCCGTAACCGGTAATCTCGGGGTCGGCGACATTGATCGTTTCGATTACCGTATCGGTATCGTCCAGGAGCGTGAAGTTACCTGTCCCACGCTCCACAACCTGGTCGAACGTAATCGACCGGCTGGCGTTAGTCGGCACGTCTGTGGCGTTGTTGGAGGGAACGGTTGCGGTGACCACCGGTGCTGTTGTATCGACGGTCAGAGCGAAGCCTGCTGATGCGGCTGAGCGATTGCCGGCGGCATCAAAGGACTCAGCGGTGATGGTATAACTGCCATCGGTTAAAGGTGAGGCAGTGTAGTCGTAAGACCAGGCGCCGCCGCCCGCCACAGAAGCCGTACCGATACTGCTGCCGTCCAGAAAAATCTCCACTGTCTCGCCGGCGGGCCCAGTTCCGTCAATGATCAGGCTGTTGTCAGAGGTAATGCCATCGCCGGCGGTCGCCGTGTCATCGGTGACACCGCTCACGACCGGCACGGCAGGTGCAGAGGCATCCACCTCGAAGGCAAAATCAGCCGAAAGCGCAGAGACATTACCTGCAATATCGACGGCTTCAGCGGTCAGAACATAGTTAGCCTCTGAAAGTGTGACCGCAGTGTGATCGTAAGCCCAAGAGCCCCCGGCTGCGGGTGCTGTGCCAAGTAACACTCCATCGAGATACACATTCACTGTGGAATCGGCTTCGGCTGTACCTGAAAAAATCAATGTCTGGTCGCTCGTGACACCGTCGCCCAATGAACCGGTATCATCCGCCAGCGCAGTAATCGTTGGCGCAGCGGGCGCGGTCAGGTCGATCTCCAGAGTGAATCCGGCTGAGACAGGAGACGCCAATCCAGCGGCATCCGTCGCTTGAGCCGACAGCGTGTAAGTGCCTGCTCCCAGAGATGTGCCGGTGTAGTCATAGGTCCAGTTACCCGAGCCGTCGGCCGTAGTTGTCCCCACTGACACGCTGTTGATAAAGAGCTCAACGCTGGCATCCGCTTCAGACGTTCCGTCAATAAACAGCGTCTGGTCATTGGTGACGCCGTCACCAGGCGTTCCCGTGTCATCAGTGACACCGGTGACCGCAGGAGCGTTCGGCGCGGTCAGATCAATTTCAAGCGCAAAACCGGCAGACGCCGCTGAAGTGTTGCCGGCATTGTCGGTCGCGGTGGCGGTCAGGACATAGCTACCCTGATTCAGCGCAGTGCCCGTGTAGTCGAACGTCCAGTTACCGGAGCCATCAGCGGTTGTCGTGCCGACTGAGCCCCCATCCACCAATACATCAACGATAGCCTCCGCTTCTGAGGTGCCAGAAATGATTAGGGTTTGATCACTGGTGATCCCATCGCCGGCAGTGCCGGTATCGTTAGTGATACCCGCGACCGTTGGTGCAGCTGGCGCGGTCTGGTCAATAACGAGCGCAAAACTGGCGGAATCCGCGGAGGTGTTGCCGGCACCATCAGTCGCTGTTGCCGTCAGTGCATAGCTGCCTGCGGGTAAGGTGGTTCCAGTGTTGTCGAACGTCCAGTTACCAGAGCCGTCGGCGGTTGTGGTGCCAGCTGAGATGCCATCCACCAGCACATCCACAATCGAACCGGGCTCAGCGGTACCGGAGATAAGCAAAGTCTGGTCACTGGTAATACCATCACCGGCAGTACCAGTGTCATCGGCGACGCCTGTGACCGTTGGAGCGGCAGGCGCGGTCTGGTCAATAACGAGCGCAAAACTGGCGGAACCCGCTGAGGTGTTGCCGGCACCATCAGTCGCCGTTGCCGTCAGCACATAGCTACCTTCAGGCAGAGTGGTTCCGGTGTAATCGAACGTCCAATTGCCAGAGCCATCGGCGGTTGTCGTACCGGCTGAGCCTCCATCCACCAATACATCAACGATAGCCCCCGCTTCTGCGGTGCCGGAAATGATCAGGGTCTGATCACTGGTGATGCCATCGCCGGCGGTGCCTGTGTCGTCGGTCACACCGGTGACCACAGGAGCGACCGGCGCGGTCAGATCAATTTCAAGCGCAAAACCGGCAGAAGCTGCTGAAGTATTGCCAGCAACATCGGTCGCAATAGCCGTCAGCACATAGCTGCCTGCATTCAGAGCCGTCCCGGTGTAGTCGGACGTCCAGTTACCGGAGCCATCAGCAGTTGTTGTGCCGACTGAGACTCCATCCACTAACACGTCAACGATAGAGCCTGCTTCTGCGGTGCCAGAAATGATCAGGGTTTGATCACTGGTGATGCCATCGCCGGCAGTGCCGGTATCGTCAGTGATACCTGCAACCGTCGGCGCAGCTGGCGCGGTCAGGTCAATTTCCAGGGCAAAATCAGGTGATGCGGCCGAAGTGTTGCCGGCCCCATCCGTCGCGGTGGCCGTCAGCACATAGCTGCCCTGATTCAGTGGCGTGCCCGTGTAGTCGAACGTCCAGTTACCAGAGCCATCGGCGGTTGCCGCACCGGCTGAAACGCCATTTACCAACACATCAACGGTGGAATCGGCTTCTGCGGTGCCGGAAATGATCAGGGTCTGATCGCTGGTGATGCCATCGCCGGCAGTGCCGGTGTCATCAGTCACACCGGTTACTGCGGGTGCAGCTGGCGCGGTCAGATCAATTTCAAGCGCAAAACCGGCAGACGCCGCTGAAGTATTGCCGGCACTATCGGTCGCGGTTGCGGTCAGGACATAGCTGCCCTGATTCAGTGGTGTGCCCGTGTAGTCGAACACCCAATTGCCAGAGCCATCGGCGCTTATGGTCCCTGCCGACGTACCGCCCACCAGAACCTCAACGATTGAATCCGCTTCAGCCGTGCCAGAAATAACGAGGGTCTGGTCATTGGTGATCCCATCGCCCGCCGTTCCGGTATCGTCAGCGATGCCACCAATGGTCGGTGCGGTTGGCGCTGTCCGGTCGATCTCCAGGGCAAAACCTGTCGAAGCTGCAGAGAGGTTGCCAGCGCCATCAGTCGCCGTCGCGGTCAGGGTATAGCTGCCTTCAAGCAGAGAGGTTCCGGTGTAGTCGAAAGCCCAGTTACCGGAGCCATCGGCGGTTGTGGTGCCCGCCGGCGCTCCATCCACCACAACTTCGACGACAGAACCTGTTTCTGCGGTACCGGAGATGACCAAATTCTGATCACTGGTGATGCCGTCGCCAGCAACTCCGGTGTCATCCGTGACCGCCGCTATAACCGGAGCAGCGGGGTTAGTCAGATCGATTTCAAGATCGAAGCCGGAGGATACCGGCGAGACGTTACCCGCTGCATCGGTGGCCGTGGCCGTGAGGCTATAAACACCTTCGATAAGAGTAGTGCCCGTGTAGTCGATAGCCCAATTGCCTGAGCCGTCAACCGTTGTTGAGCCAATGGATGCACCACCCAGAAACAGATCTAACGTAGTGGACGCCTCAGCGGTGCCAGAAATGATCAGCGTCTGATCAGCCGTGATGCCGTCGCCCGGCGTGCCGGTGTCATTGCTGACTGCCGCGATTATCGGTGACGCGGGTGCTGACAGATCCACTTCCAGCGCAAAGCCAGCTGATGGGCCTGAGACGTTACCCGCCAGGTCAGTCGCCGTGGCCGTTAAGGTGTAACTGCCTTGATTGATGGTGGTGCCGGTGTAGTCGAAAATCCAGCTTCCAGATCCGTCCGCTGTGACAGTTCCAATCAACCCGCTGTTAACCAGCACCTCAACCACGGCATCCGGCTCTGCACTTCCTGAGATCAGTAACGTCTGATCAGCGGTGACGCCATCACCAGGGAGCCCCGTGTCGGATGCGATGGCACTGACGACAGGCGCTGCCGGTGCAGCGGAATCGACGATCAGGGAAAAATCTGGAGAAGATGCAGACTGATTGCCTGCATTGTCGGTCACTGTCGCGGTTAAGGTGTAACTGCCGTCAGCCAACGGCGAGCCGGCCGGACTCAGAGTCCAGTTGCCGCCTGTGTCTGCCGTAGCGGAGCCAAGCAGTGCGCCATCCAGGAGAACGTCGACCTGACTGCCCGCTTCAGCCGTACCGGTGTAGGTAGGCGTTGTATCAGACGTAACGCGATCAGAGGAGACTGGGCCGGTGTCATCACTAATGGCAATCGAATTAACGGAGGAAGGAGCCGCTGTGTCCTTCACCACCGAAATGGGAGAGGCCGGGCCTGAGCCATTACCAGCGACATCAGAGACAGTGACCGTGTAGGAAAAAGTACCATTGGCGCTGGAACCACTGACCGCTGATGAGGTCCAGTTGCCAGCACCATCGGCGACCGCGGTAGCGACAACAGTGCCACCCTGCAGTACATCGACAGCACTGCCGGGTTCGGCGGTACCGAACAGACTGAAGGTGGATGCGTTTGTGAGATTGTCGGAGTTGCTGACACCTGTATCCGGAGTAATGCCGCCGATCGTGCCCGTGGCAGGCGCAACCGTATCGACGGTGACAGGATATTGACTGGAGATCGCGCTTGTCAGGCCCAGTATTGAGGCTTCAGCCGTCCATTGATAAGTCCCGTCGGGGAGCGAGATGCCGGAGTAATCAAACTGCCAGTTGCCCGATGAATCGGCTGTGGAAGTCCCGACCTCGACATCATCCAGCAGCAGAGTAATTTCCACATCCGGCTCGGAGGTACCGGAAAGCAGCAACTGAGGATTGGAGGTAATACCATCGTTACCGAGCCCGGTATCATTGACCAGCTCGACAATGACCGGCGCTGCTGGAGCGGTGGGGTCGTAGGTAAATACGAAATCGCCGGCGACTCCCAGTGTGGCGCCGGAACCTGACGTGGATACGGCCCTGACCCGGTAGGTCGCTGGCGTCAGAGTGACATAGGTGTAGTCAAACCGCCAGTTGCCATCCGCCGTACTCAGCACGCTGCCAGACATCGCGCCATCGACGTAAATTTCTACTGTTGAATTGGCCGAGGCCTGCCCGACGAAAGCAACGGTGGAATCAACGATGCGACCCTGGCCCAGAAGGCCTTGATCGGTATCGACGGATACGGTGCGGACGGTTGCAGAAGAATCAGACTCGTCGGAATTTTCTGGCTGGGTGTTGGGATCTGAGATTGTGCCGCCCTGGGCAGGGGCTGGCGCAGGAGCAGGGGCCGCGCCAGGGTCATTGATGAATCCAACCTGACTGCCAGCCGAGGGCCCAGACGAATCGTCGCCACCACAGGCCGCGATCGCCAGCGTAAGAAACGCTATAGCCAATGGCTTCTTTGCCAAACTTCAGGCCCCCAATACCAATCAGGATGAACTAGTTAGTGACATCACTGAATACAGTATGGTAGAGCCTGGAGGGTTTGCTCGGCAGAGTGCGTTGATTTTACAAAAGTATGACGCAAGCCATGAATTCTCATTCAGGCAATAAAAAACCGGTTATCCAAATCAGATAACCGGTCACTTGCCATCGATAGCAGAAAGAACCTGAGTCACATACTCCGATGGGAAGGTTCGTCCCATCTGAAGATTTAGACGGTCTAAATCCTGAGAGTTCCCGCATAGCAGAAAAAATCTGGCCAGGAGGCCTCTGATTCGCTCAAGATCGACCTGCCAGCCGGCGGCAACAGCAGACGATCGTTCAGAGTCTCCCTAGCCTGCGAGACGCTGCCTCAGTTTGCTGCTAAACGTCTGGTAATCCTGAATAATTTCTTCCATCGCTGGACGGTAACGTGCATCGGTGTAGGGGTGTACCAATATCAGAACCTGACCGATACCACGATAAAGATCAGACTCGCGAATGCTGCTATCTGATGATTCCTGGACGGTTTTCAAATAGGCCATCCAGTTGGTGATCACCAGCCAGATATTCAGAACCATTGCCGAAAGGGTTTCCGGTTTCTGCGGCGCCAGAACGCGGCCACTCATCAGGCTTTGGCCGATGACCTCAATGACATCGAGGCAGCGGATCGTAAAAATCCGATATTCCTCGCGAAGGCGACTATCGCTGGCGAGCAACGACTCCAGATCTCGGTGCAGAAAACGGTAATTCCAGAGCCCCCGGAACACCGCCTCCAGGTAATGCTGCAGATCTTCCAGGCCGACTTCGCTGCTGGCCGGCGGCTGCAGATACCCTACCACCCCTTCTCGATACTGCTTGAACAGCTCGAAAATGATGTCGGACTTATTCCGGAAATGGTAATAGAGATTGCCCGGTGAAATACCGAGGCTGGAAGCAATGTGATTGGTCGACACGTTGCGTTCACCGTTCTGGTTAAACAGCTCCAGCGCACATTCCACAATCTTTTGCCGCGTTCTGTTGCCTGCCATGGTACCTCTGCACTCGTTATTGACCGCTCGCAAACGGAGCGGTGACCGCCCCGCTGCGGGGGTGTTTGCTTTGACACCGAAACCTCGCCCGGCACGAACGATGCGGCGAAACTGGACGACAGCCGGCTTTGCCGAGGATCGGGGTCATCTTGACTCTTTAGAGTATTTACTCTACTAATAGGCTTAATAGCAAATGAAATGCTCGGGAAATTGCCCGAGAATTCTTGCAACCACCTAATTACAGTGAATTTTATCGGGAGCGACCATGTCCTCGGCGAATGTAGTCGAAATCACTGAAAGCAAGAAAATGATTCAGTACACCAGCCGTGTCATGGATCTGCAACGTAAAGCCTTCCGCAGTAATCCGGTACCCTCTCTGGATGAACGTCAGGCTTGGCTGAAACTGCTCAAGCAGACTCTGCTCAATAATCAGAAGCGCATTGCTGACGCGATCAACAAAGACTTCGGAAATCGCTCGGCCGATGAGACCCGAATTCTGGAGTTCCTGCCCAGCATTCAGGAAATTGACCATACCCAGTCCGAGCTGGGTTCTTGGATGAAGCCCTCCCGGCGCCATGTCACGACCCTGTTTCTGCCAGCCAGCAACACGGTTCATTACAAGCCCAAAGGCGTAGTGGGTGTTATTGTTCCCTGGAACTATCCCCTGCTACTGGCCGTCGGACCCATGATTGGCGCACTCGCGGCAGGCAATCGGGTCTTCGTCAAAATGTCCGAATTCACGCCTCACTTCGGAATGCTCTTCAAAGAGCTGATGGAAGACACCTTCCCGCTGGATCTGGTGGCTGTCGTTCTTGGCGAAGCCGATGTAGCCGCCGATTTCTCTTCCCGAGCGTGGGATCACCTGGTCTTCACCGGCTCCACATCCGTGGGTCGCCATGTGATGCGCTCGGCAGCTGAGCATCTGACACCCGTGACCCTGGAATTGGGTGGCAAGACTCCGGCCATCATTGCCCGCGACGCGACCATGACCGAAGCGGCCCGTCGTCTCGTGTTCGGCAAGTCCGTCAACGCCGGGCAGACCTGCATTGCGCCAGACTATTTGCTGTGCCCACAGGACAAGCTCGACGAACTGCTGGCTGAAATCAAATCCCAGTTCGCCGGCATGTATCCGACAATACGCGACAACAAAGACTATTCGTCGATCATCAATCAGCGCCAGTATGATCGCCTGAAGGGACTGATTGATGATGCGAGCAAGAAAGGAGCCCGCCTGATCAGCGTCAACCCTGCTCAGGAACCGCTCACTCGCGAATCTGGCAAAATCCCGCTCACGCTGGTGCTGGACGGGACAAATGATATGACCGTGATGCAGGATGAAATCTTCGGCCCCATTCTGCCGATCGTCACCTACCAGACGCTTGAGGAGGCTGTCGATTACGTCAATGATCGGCCCAGACCTCTGGCCTTGTATTACTTCGGCCACACCCGCTCAGAACAGGAGTATGTGCTTGACCACACCCATTCAGGCGGTGCATGCATCAATGACTCGCTGATGCACATTGCCCAGAGCGATATGCCGTTCGGCGGTATCGGTCCATCAGGAATGGGGCACTATCATGGACATGAGGGCTTCTTGACCTTCTCCCATGCACGTGCGGTGTTCAAACGTCAGTTGGTCAACACCACTCGTGCCATCTACCCACCTTATGGCACGGCTTTGCACTCACTTTTCTATAAAATGTTTATCCGCTGATAGCCAAGCTGCCTTCAGGACGCTGCTCTCGGGGCAGCGTCCTGTTATCCTTTAGGGCCTTTGATTAACCCGCCCGGTTGCAGCGTGAGGCCTTAGCATGACCAAAGTCGTTTACCCCGGCACCTTCGATCCCATCACCCACGGCCACGCCGATCTCATCGAGCGTGCCGGTCGCATGTTCAACGAAGTGCTGGTCGCGGTGGCGGCTAGTCCGAAGAAGAAGCCGCTGTTCTCTCTTGAAGAGCGAGTCGCCCTTGTGGAGGCGGCGACCAGTCACTTGCCCAACGTTCGTGTAACCGGTTTCAGTCATCTTCTGGCGCAGTTTGTACAGGAAGAAAAGGCCACAGTGATTTTGAGGGGCCTCCGCGCCGTGTCGGACTTCGAGTATGAGTTCCAACTGGCAGATATGAACAGAAGGCTCGCGCCAGATATTGAGAGCGTCTTTCTGACACCCGCCAACCACCTGTCTTACATATCCTCGACGCTGATTCGGGAAATTGCCGCACTGGATGGCGATGTTTCCGAATTCGTCTGTCCCGCTGTCAGCGACGCACTCTCCGAGAAGTTCAACAAGTCCTGAGAGCAGCGATGATCTGAAGCCACCCGAAAAAACCACTCGATTCGAGTACAATTGCGAAGAGAAATTGAACCACCGTGCTTTTAGGCAATGACGAGGGCTAATCAGAGATGGCGTTGATCATCACCGACCAATGCATCAATTGCGACGTGTGCGAGCCGGAATGCCCGAACGAGGCCATTTCGCCGGGCGAAGAAATCTACGTCATTGACCCCTCTCGCTGTACCGAGTGCGTCGGCCATTACGACGCCCCCCAGTGCCAGCTTTCCTGCCCGGTAGACTGCATTCCTGTGGACCCCGCTCATATAGAAAGCCGGGAGCAGTTGCAGCAGAAATATGAAAAGCTGACCGCCGAGCCGATCAACGCAGGCTGAGAAACCTGACGCCGGCATTCCGGCCGCGCCGGAAGCCGAGTCAGCATTAGGCTGCAAAACTATCGATTGAGCCGCTCGAGCAGAACCGACTGCACGGCAAATCGCTCTTCGCCTTCGGCGGGCTGATTCTGACGATAGGTCCCATCCGGCTGTAACTCCCAGGACTGGCTGTTATCACTAAGGTAGGAGTCCAGATCCTCGCGCAGGCGAGCCGAGAGGTCCGGATCGTCGACGGGAAACGCCACTTCGACCCGGCTCAGCAGATTTCTCACCATGCCATCAGCGCTCGAGCAGTAGATTTCCTGCTTGCCTTTGTTGCCGAAGCAATAAACCCGGGTGTGCTCAAGAAAGCGGCCGATGATTGAACGGACAGTGATGTTTTCAGACAAACCAGGCACGCCGGGTTTCAGGCAGCAAATACCACGGATGATCAACTCAACTTTGACCCCGGCCTGAGAGGCTCTGAACAGAGCCTGCATAAGCTCCGGCTCAGTGAGGGCATTGAACTTGAAGATCAGATGGCCGTCCTTGCCGTAGCTCGCTTCACGATCAATCAGTTCGATCAGCTTGCGGTGCAAGGTGAACGGCGCATGGAAAACCTTCTTTATTTTCAGTGCCTTGCCCATCCCTGTCAGCTGCTGGAACAGCTTGTTGACGTCATCACCCAGGGCATCGTCGCAGGACAGCAGGCTGTAGTCCGTGTACAACCGGGCATTGCCCGCATGGTAGTTACCGGTACCCAAGTGCACGTAGCGCTTTAACCGGCCCTCCTCCCGACGGACAATCAGTATCATCTTGGCATGGGTCTTATAGCCAACCACCCCATAAACCACGACAACACCGGCCTCCTGAAGCCGGCTGGCCAGCTCCAGGTTTTCAGCTTCGTCGAAGCGTGCGCGAAGCTCGATAATCACCGTCACTTCCTTGCCGCGACGGGCCGCGTCAATCAGCGCCTCAACGATCTCAGAGTCAGCACCCGTCCGATAAAGCGTCTGCCTGATCGCCAGAACCTGTGGATCCTTGGCAGACTGGCGTAGCATGTCCACCACTGGACTGAAACTCTCAAACGGATGAAGCATCAGAATGGGCTTCTGGCGAATGGCTTCAAACACCGTATCGTAGCTTTTGATCGTTTTCGGAATGACGGGCGAGAAGCCTGGGTACATCAGATCTGGCCGATCCACCAAACCACCGACCGCCATCAGGCGCGTCAAATTGACCGGCCCATGAACCTTGTACAGATCCCGCTCGGTCAGACCAAACTCGTGAAGCAGAAACTGCACCAGCGCTTCCGGACAGTTATCCGCGACTTCAAGTCGAACACCGTCCCCAAATCGACGACTCAGCAACTCCCCACGCAGAGCGGATGCCAGATCCTCAAGATCATCTTCCAGCACCAGATCGGCATTACGGGTCAGGCGGAACTGGTAACAGCCCTTGACGGCCATCCCCGGGAACAGCTCATCGGCGTGGGCATGAATCATGGAAGAGAGAAAGATCAGATTCTCGCCGCCGCTACAGACACTGTCAGGCAGCCGGACGAGACGTGGTAAGGACCGGGGCGCAGGCACAATCGCCATTCCGGTCTCTCGACCGAAGGCATCCTTGCCCTCGAGTTCAACGATAAAGTTGAGACTCTTGTTGACCAGCCTGGGGAAGGGGTGGGACGGATCCAGACCAATAGGACTGACCACTGGAAGAATTTCTTCTTCAAAGTAGTTGCGCACCCAGTCGGCCTGTTCCTGGCTCCATTCCCGACGACGCAGGAAGTGAATACCCTGCTCTTCCATGGCCGGAATCAGCACCTCATTGAGAATTTCATACTGCTCCTGGATGTACTCATGAGCGATCCGGCTGATTTCCCCGAGCAGCTGCTCTGGAAGCAGGCCGTCAGGGCCGACGCTTTCCCGACCGTACTTCATCTGCTGACGCAACCCGGCAACCCGGACTTCGAAAAACTCATCCATGTTGCTGCTAAAAATACAGCAGAAGATCAGTCGGTTGATGAGGGGATGACTTTCGTCCAGCGCCTGCTTGAGAACCCGGTAGTTGAACTGAATGTGGCTCAATTCCCGGTTAAAGTAGTTCTCGTTGGCACTGACGTTAATCGGTTCCTGCTCCAACGTGGGCAGTTGTGCCGCCTCACTCTGCGCAGAGGCCTGCTTGTCGCCTGGAGCCTGCTTATCGCCTGGAGAAGTACTCATCGATCCCATTCCCGTTAACTCCCAGTTTAAGTGTCGGACTTTTCGCGATTCGCCCGGAAATCAAGCCGACTGCTCCCGAATCAGTTTTGCTGCTCGGGGAGCAAAATAAGTCAGTACGCCATCAGCACCGGCCCGCCGGAAGGCCTTGAGGCTTTCGAGCATCACGGCATCACCATTGAGCCAGCCGTTTTCAGCAGCAGCCATGTGCATGGCATATTCACCGCTGACCTGATAGGCAAACGTAGGCACTGCGAAGGTATCTTTGACCCGCCGGATAATATCCAGATAAGGCATTCCAGGCTTGATCATGACCATGTCCGCCCCCTCCTGCAGATCCATGGCCACCTCGTGCAGAGCTTCATCGCTATTACCCGGGTCCATCTGGTAGGACGATTTGCTGGCGCCTTTAAGATTGGCAGCAGAACCGACGGCATCGCGGAAAGGCCCGTAATAGGCGGAGGCATACTTGGCTGAATAGGAAAGAATTCGGGTGTTCCACTCCCGCCCGCTCTCCAGCGCCTCGCGAATGGCAGCGATACGACCATCCATCATATCGGAAGGTGCGACAACATCGGCGCCGGCGTCCGCGTGAGACATGGCCTGGCTCACCAGCGCTTCAACGGTCACATCGTTCAGAACGTAGCCATTGCGGTCGATGATCCCGTCTTGGCCGTGCGAAGTAAATGGATCAAGCGCCACGTCACTGATGACGCCCAGCTCAGGGTATTCCCGCTTGAGGGCCCGAATGGCTCTCTGGGCAAGGCCTTGACTGTCCCAGGCGCCAGAGCCCGAGTCATTTTTAATTTCCTGAGGCACGACCGGGAAAATCGCGACTGCGGGAATTCCCAGCGCTACCCATTCAGCAGCGTCCTTGATCAACTGATCAATGCTCAGCCGCTCAACACCCGGCATAGAGGCGATTGTTTCGCGGCGCCCTTTGCCGTCCAGAACAAAGACCGGATAAATCAGGTCATCCACCGACAACCGGGTTTCACGAACCAGCCGACGGGAAAAATCAGTTGCCCGATTACGACGCAGCCGGGTATCGGGAAAGGAGCGAGCAGAAAGGGAGAACACAGGTACCTCCTTGGAGATGATAAAAACTCTGCCGATCCGGACTGTCGGACAGGATGCGGCCGAGGTATGACAGATCGATGAACACAACGAAGCGGATCCCGGACTGGTTCAGGTGTTCGAGAGCTTCTGAATAATCAGATGACAGGACATTCAGACAACCGCCACTCAAAAACATGATACACGGGCCGATGCCAGGGTGAGGACAAATCAGGAAAGTAAGAAGCCTTTAAATAAAAGGGCTGTGACGCATCCAGAATTGGCGGAACAAAATTGTTAAAAAGTGAACGCTGCGCCCATGTATGAGCACAGCGTCCTGGTGGAAACTGACCTAGAGCGTCTGACTGCCCAGACCAACATCCACTTTGAGCGGTGCATCTGACCGGAAATGGGTATCCACTTCCTCAATCTTGCCACCACCGCTAAGGAAGGCTTCCACATCCGATTGCAGTTTCGCCCTGACACGGGCTCTTCCAGCGACGGAGCGGTTGTCATCGGAGCCGGCGCTCCAGTTGTTTGCAGACTGCTCAATATTGCTTTCGTCGAAATCACTCATGATTCTCTCTCCATCAACGAAAACACACTTCTGAGCTGCACTCTACGAAGCAGCCCGGTCTCGGCCCTGCAATTCTGCGTGAGCCTTGATGCCTTTATAAATCGCTTTTCGAGACAGCGCCATGAATCAGCAAGCCTTTTTTCGTGATTTTTTGTAACAGATGGTAACCAGCTTATTGATCACTATTCCACCAGCCCAATTGACCCCGTTAGCGCGAACTGTCATAAAAAGATAGGACGCATTCAGTGACGTATTACCGTTGTCCTGAAGACGCTCAGAAGCAGTAAAAGCACGAACGAAATCCAGACTCCAGGGAAGGAAGCTAATGGCTTATCGTGAAACGGAAAGAATGCGCATTCGCAAGGCAGAGGTCAGGCAGCGCATACTCGATCACACCCTCCAGATTGTTTCCACCAGCGGCTTCAGAGACGCTCATGTCACCTCGATCGCGACCGCGGCCCGCGTCGCAACCGGATCGATCTATAGGCATTTCGAATCAAAAGAAGCTCTGTTTGCTGAGGTGTTTCGCAACGCTGCTCAGACCGAACTGGAAAAAGTCGCCGATGCGCTATCTTCCGACGGGCCAGCCGACGTTCGCCTTGCGCGCAGCATTCATCGATTCGGAAGGCGGGCCATGCGCGCACCCGGTCTTGCATGGTCTTTGATCGCCGAGCCGGTAGATCCTGCGCTGGAAGCGGAGCGTCTCGATTATCGGCACAATTTTGCAGCACTGTTGCGGATAGCCATCGAAGAGGGTATCCGCGAGGGCATCCTCCCGTCACAAGCGGCAGGACCCGCGAGCACCTGCGTTGTCGGCTCTATCGCTCAGAGCCTGCTAAAGCCCCTGATCAAGACGCGTGACCATTCGTCTCTGCACACGAGCGACGAGCGTCTTGCCCTGATCAATGATATCGTCAGTTTTTGCATGCGGGGCCTGGGCAGCAGCCGTTCGGATTTTCGCCACACCAGCAGATTACTGGAAATGGAACTGAGCGATGCCTAAGGCGCCTTTCCGTGGGTAGCCTCTGCCTAAATCACGCCACGCCGGAATCACTCTAACGATCAGAGGCCTATGCCTACGCCACTCAACGACTGGCTTCGCCAGCAGGAACCGACCAATCTCACCATCACTCCCCATGTCGGTCTACTGACCCTCCAGTTTCAGCTCTACGGCTGCTCAGATCTCAAAGAGAAAAGAAAGGTCTTTAATTCGCTGCGTCAAACGGTGGGGCGTGAGCCTGATCTGGCGATTGCAGAAACCGGCGACCAGGACGCTCTGGATCGCGCCACCTGGACCATTGCGGCGCTCGGGCCTTCTAGCCAACAGATTGACCAGCGGCTTGATCAGATCGAAAAAATGATCGCTGGCCGCGTCGATGCTCCAATCATTGACGTACAACGTGAACGGCTCTGAGGCACAGATAGTGGGTGAAACCCTCTTTGTGGCAGCCCCTCAATTGAAGCCGTATAATGCACGGTCAGTCATCGCTTCCTTTACGAGATTGGCCGTCGATGGCCCCGACCGGAGTCGACGGAACGTCTCGAGCACGAGGTAACACTACCCCGTCCACATCGGTTCAGAGGGCTTTTTCATCAGCGAAATTCTGCTGCGGCCTGTTGTTCAACCTTAACCTGCCAACCGGGTTTACGGCAGCAGGTACTGTCAAACTGAAGGCGCCCCTATGACCGGAAAGAAAAAGTCCGCTCAGGCTTCCCTTGAGGCCATGTTTCGCGTCTTCACCGTTCCGGAAGCACCAGACTCCACCCTGAGCCGGATCGACCAGGATATATCCCATAATCTGGCGGGTTTTCTGCAGGAGCACATTGTCGCTATCGAGCGCGATCTTGCCGAGGTCCAGAAAGACTTTAGTGAAAGCGCTGTACCCGAACGACCCATCTTCGTTTCGGAGCAGACCCAGTTTCTGCTCGACAAACTGGTCGCCAATTCGGTCCACACGGCTTCTCCCAGCTTCATCGGCCACATGACATCGGCACTGCCCTATTTTATGTTGCCGCTGTCCAAAATAATGATCGCCCTCAACCAGAATCTGGTGAAGACGGAAACTTCCAAAGCGTTCACGCCTCTGGAGCGCCAGGTTCTGGGCATGATTCATCGACTCGTCTTTCAGGATGACGATGCATTTTATCGACGCTGGATGCATGATCCCGATCATGCTCTGGGCGTCATGTGTTCCGGCGGCACCATCGCCAATATTACGGCGCTCTGGGTGGCTCGGAACCGTGCGTTTCCGGCCGAGGGTAACTTTCGTGGCCTTCACCAGGAAGGTCTGTTTCGTGCTCTGCGTTATTACGGGCATGAAGGCGCTGCGATTCTGGTTTCCCAAAGAGGACACTACTCGCTGGCCAAAGCTGCGGACGTGCTGGGCATAGGCCGCGATGCCCTGATCACCATACCTACAGATGAACACAATCGGATGGATACCGAGGCACTGCGGCTTCGCTGTCAGGAGTTGCAGAAGCAGAAGATCAAAATCCTGGCCGTCTGCGGCATTGCCGGCACCACCGAGACTGGCAATGTCGACCCTCTTGAGGCCATTGCGGATATCGCGCGGGAGTTCGGAGCTCACTTCCATGTCGACGCGGCCTGGGGCGGTCCAACGCTTTTCTCACATACCTATCGTCATCTGCTCGCCGGGATCGACAAGGCGGACTCGGTAACGTTCGACGCCCACAAACAGCTCTATGTGCCGATGGGCGCAGGACTGGTGGTCTTCCGCGAGCCTGATCTGGCCTCGGCCGTTGAGCATCACGCCCAATACGTCATCCGCAAAGGGTCACGGGATCTGGGCAGCAAAACACTCGAGGGCTCCCGGCCGGGTATGGCCATGCTGATCCACTCCGGCCTGAAGATTCTGGCCCGCGAGGGCTACGAGATTCTGATCGATCAAGGTATCGAAAAAGCCCGTCGCTTTGCCGATATGATCAGCGCCGCTGATGACTTCGAGCTGGTGACCGAACCGGAGCTGAACATTCTTACCTACCGCTTCTGTCCGGCGGAAGTTGCCGAAGCGCTCAAGCTGGCACTGCCGCAACCGATGGAGCGAATCAACGCCAGCCTTAACCGCGTTACCAAGTTTATCCAGAAAACCCAGCGGGAACGGGGCAAGGCCTTTGTGTCGAGAACCCGGATCGAACCGATTCGCTATGAGCGTATGCCGACAGTGGTTTTCCGCGTGGTGCTTGCCAATCCGCTGACCACCGACAAAATCCTGGGAGATATCCTCGAGGAGCAGCGACAGCTGGCGGACCATCCGGAATTGAAGGAAGAAATGGACCATCTGATGGAGTTGGCCAGGCCCTTGCTCTCGGCCCGCAAGGCGTCCGCAGGCTGAGGGCGACAGGCCCGGCCATGGAAACTATGAGACCCGTCGGGTTAACCGGCTTCAAGGGAAACCCTGAAGCCGGTTAACCCAGACTTCGCCCTGAAAGCCGAAGGCTGCTAGTACAGCGCCTCCTCGTCATCCAGTACGTCATGGATGATTTCAAGAAACATTCGATCAGCAGTGCTCCAGTTCTCCGGAATCCGGACCGTAGTCTGAGCACTGATCTCTCTCGCAATCAGCTCGTCAGCGTTGGGCTCCTGCCGATACTTGCGGGCGATTTCCATGGACTTCACCGCCACTGTGGGATCGCTAAGCACCTTTTTGATAAAAACCCTAAGTTCTTCAATCACTTTCGACTGCTGGCTTTCGTTAGCTGTACTCATGCCGGGGCGCTCTCCTGAACGAGTGTTGCGGTTACGAACTGCCTGAATGATAGCACGACTGATCGCCTGCTAGCGGCCAGCCGGCATAGAGGGACCTCCTAATAACTCAGGGTCACCTATTGAGGCTCTCGCTGCTCCTCGCTAACCTCAATGCTTTTTCGGAGGAGGTTCAATGAAAATAAGAATTTTCGTCGGCAGCGTTTACGGCGGCGCACTCTTCGCCGCCCGCCAACTCAAGAACTTGGCGGATGCGAGCGATCTGACCGTGCAGCTTTACGAACAGCCGCAGCTTGAAGATTTAACCGCTGATGACAGTCCGATTCTGATCTGCACCTCAACAACCGGACAGGGAGAACTGCCGTCATCATTGGCAGGCCTGTGGAGCGATCTGCGAGACCAGCTTCCGAACCTGGCGCGTGTGAAATTCGGCGTCATAGTGCTGGGAGACAGCTCCTACGGTGACACGTTCTGTGGCGCCGGATTGCTAATGCAGGAAGCTTTACTGGAGGCAGGGGCCCAGCAAATTGGAGATATGCTGCAGATCGATGCGCTTGAGACCAGCGAACCGGAGGCCGAGGCGACGCACTGGTTCACTGACTGGATCACTAAACTCACCTGAATGACGCAAAAGCGCTTCCAGCGACACCAAACAAGCTCCATTTGTGACAACCAACCCGCACTCCACAGAATGATGACAGTTTTTAACCGGTCTAGCTGTTGAGGGGTCAGGCCGACCGGAGCCATACTAAACGCACATACAATTCCAATAATAAAGCGTGCGGCATGCATCGAGTCATCCTTCAGATCGCCTGTCTTTTATTGCTGGCTTCCGGCGCTTGCGCTCAGGAGTCCGGCCAGGGCTGGGCGACACCTACCATTTGGCAGCAGGCCGACGAAGCCGGCCCTGCCCTCAGCATTAATGACGTGCTGGTGGCGGATGACTGGAAAGAACTTGACCACGCCTCCCCGAATCTTGGCTTCAATCATGGAGCCGTCTGGTTGAAAATGACGGTTCCGGATCTGCAGGAGCCGGTTACTCTCGAAATCGCCTATCCCTTGCTCGACAGGATTGATTATTTTCTGGTCGCCAATGGCGAGGTGATGCAGTCCCTGACCCTGGGCGATCATCTGCCCTATGCCCAGCGGCCAGTCCTACATCCCTATTTTTTGATACCAATCGAAGCGACGGCTGCGCCGACGCATCAGGTCTATCTACGCATCGAAACGACTGGGGCTCTACAGGTTCCGATTCGGTTCTGGGAGCGCGAAGCGCTGCTCCATCACGTTGGAAGCGTGGATCAGTTGCAGGCTCTGTATTACGGCTTCATTCTCAGCGTCGTCTGCTTCAACCTCTTCATTTTCGTGTTCCTGCGGGAAAAAACATACCTGCTCTACTGCCTGGCAACGCTGTCATTCCTGCTACTGCTGGCCATCCTCAGAGGGACGACGCTTGCGCTGCTGTGGCCCAACAACTCGACACTTCATGAATACAGTATTCTGGTAGCGGTGCCGGTCACAATGATCTTCGGGCTTCTATTCGCCCGCTCGTTCCTGGAAATACCTCTTCACTCGCCGAAAATGGACCGCCTGATCCAGTTTGCGGTGGTTCTGAACCTGGGCTCGATGGCGGGCGCGCTAGTTCTCGATTACAACACCTCGTTGCAGCTGTCGGTAGGGTTCGCCATTTTCTCAAGCGTGCTGATGAGCGTAGTGGGGCCGCTCCAATGGTGGCAGCGCAATCCGCAGGCAGGTCTCTACACTATGGCGTGGGGTGCCATGGGGCTGGGCTCGGCTATTACCACCGCTAATATGTACGGCCTTATTCCCACAACATTTATCGCCACTTACGGTATACAGTTCGGTTCAGCGGCCCAGGCACTCATCTTGACCCTCGCTCTGGCCCTGAGACTTTATCAGGAAAGAGAGTTCCGGATCGCGTCGCGAGACGCCGAGTTGCAAGCCCTGGAATCACGCCGCCACACTGAAATTCAACTGATGGAGCAGGCGCTTCATAATCCCCTGACGGGACTTCCCAACCGTCAGTGTTTTGATCTGGTGCTCAAGCACCACATCACCAAATTTCCAGAGAAGCCGCTATTCGTTGGTGTCGTCCGGCTTAACGATCTGGCCGCCATAACCAAAACCCTGGGCCACCAGGCTTCGGATCAGTTGATCGAGCTTGCCAGTCAGCGTTTCAGCCAGATTGCCAGCCAGCTACCGGGCGTTCAGCCAATTGATCACCAGGGCCTGACATTCGCCCATATGGCGTCCCTGGAGAACGACTCACTGGGCGTACTCATCCGTCCGGACAGCGCCGATTTCAGTTACGACAATCTGGCCCGGCGTATGGAGCAGATGCAGGAACCTCTGGATTTTCTCGGCATGCAGCTGGCCCTGGACCCAAGACTCGGCTTAGCCGTGTTCTCAGAACACAGCGAAGACCCCCACACCCTGGTTCGACTCGCCTATATTGCTCAGGAATCTGAAGAGGCCAGAGATCGCGGCCTGGCTTATTACTCACCCGCGCGCGACCGCTACAACGCAGCGCGCCTGACACTCGTCGCCGAGCTGCGCGATGCGCTGAATCGGGATCAGCTGGAGCTCTATTTCCAGCCCAAACTGTCGCTAAGAACTCATGAAATTACTGGGGTGGAAGCGCTGTTGCGGTGGCCCGGCCGCCAGCAGCCAATACCCACGGATGAGATCATCGCTCTCGCCGAACAGTCAGGCCTCATCAAGCCGCTGACTCGGTGGGTGCTCACCCGGGGCCTTCAGGCGCGCAGCGCGCTACTCAATAGCGGCTTTGATCTGACGATATCAATCAATGTATCGCCCAATAATTTGCGGGAGCCAGAGTTCGCTCTGTTCGTTCAGGGCCTGATGACAGAATTCAGTGAACATCGGGGCAGGACCATACTGGAAGTCACCGAAACCTCCATGATGCAGGACCCGAAAAATTCGCTGAAAGCGCTGCGGGCACTCGACAGCACCGGCATTCCCCTGTCCATTGACGACTTCGGTTCGGGTTATTCTTCTCTGTCTTACATCAAGCAGTTACCGGCACGAGAGATCAAGATCGACCGCTCGCTGATCATGGACATCATCCGCGAGCCTGAAGATCAGGTGATAGTGGAAACAACGATTTCGATGTGCCACTCACTCGGCTACTCAGTGGTCGCCGAAGGCGTGGAAGATGCGGCCACCCGGGAAATGCTCCGCAAGATGGGATGCGACATTATTCAGGGTTATCTGCTAACCCCGCCTCTGCCCTACGATCGCTTCCTGACCTGGATGAAAGAATACTCACTCTCCCATCAGGTCAGTTAGAGAGCGCCCTCTAGCTGGACTTTTTGCGGCGACGAATCAGCGCTTCCTGAGTGGTCGAGGCGACCAGTTCGCCTGCCTGGGTGTAGAAGTTTCCCCGGTTCAGGCCGCGCCCTTCACTGGCACTAGGGCTGTCCTTATCGTAAAGCAGCCATTCATCCATTCTGAACGGGCGATGGAACCAGATGGCATGATCAAGGCTGGCTACCTGCATCCCCCGACTCAAAAAGCTTACGCCGTGGGGCTGCATACTTGTCCCCAAAAAGGTGAAATCAGAAGCGTAAGCCAGCAGGCAGCGATGCAGAACGGGATCGTCGGGTAGTGATCCTTCAGCGCGGAACCATGCCTGCGTGAAAGGCGGCTTTTTTTCCGGTTGCATCGGATTATTCGGACGCACCGGGCGGATTTCTATGGGTCTGGGCGCCAGCAATGCGGGCCGCATTTCATCCGGCGCAAACGGCAGCATCATTTCCACCCAGTCCTTCTCTGAGCGTAAACCCTCCGGTCCTTCGGTTGTAGGCATATCCGACTGGTGACTGAACCCTTCTTCTGCCACCTGGAAAGAAACCATGCAGGTCAGAATCTCGCCACCACTTTGAAGGGCGTGAACCCGCCGCACGGTGAAGCTACCACCATCGCGCACGCGTTCCACCCGGTATTCGATTGGCTGCCGCTTGTCCCCAGGCCGAAGAAAATAGGCATGCATGGAATGGGGCAAACGGTCGGGGACCGTCAGCGAAGCAGCCATCAGCGACTGCCCCAGCACCTGGCCGCCGAACACTCTAGGGAATCCCAGATCCTCGCTCTCGCCTATAAAAACGTCGTCGCCTTTAGGCTGGACACGCAGAACTTCGACCAGACGGCGGGTATCTTCAAGCATCAGGAACTCCTCAGCCCGGAATGAAATTCCGGGGTCAAGCGGATCGGGAGCCTCTTACATCGCTCCCTTTGACTGCTAAATAAATAGGACTGGTAAATGAACAGGCCCAGCAGGACCAGACGCCTCCTCAGGAATGGAGGGGCGGCATTTCCTTCGACAGCGCCTGCTTTTCTACAGCATAGTCGCCCGTGAGCGCGAACCCCAGACGATTGCCCGCCGTGTCGCAGAAAAGTGCGCGCACGTTGCGTCCGTCCTGCTCCACCTGCCATTCGCCCTGCGCGTCGCCTGGCGGCGGACAGACCGCCGTCGGTACGACCGGGGTTTTTACCATGACGGGCATGGCACCGTACCGCACCTCGGTACGCTCACCCGTGAGGGTTTTGGCAAGCGCCCGCGCTGAAGCCATTAGAGGCAAAACATACAGCAGCACATGACCGTCCACTTCAGCGCAGTCACCCAGCGCATAGACATCGTCGGCAGATGTCTGCAACGCACGATCAACTTCAATGCCGCGCTTCACTTTGAGCCCCGCCTCCGCCGCCAGCTGTGTCCGGGGGCGCAAGCCCACTGCAGAGACAACCAGATCGGCTTCAAGCACTAGCTCATTGGTGAGCGTCAGACGAAAGGCGCCATCGTCCATGCGGTCAATACGATCAACCGCCGCATTAAGGTGGAACTCAACGCCCAGCTCCTGAAGACCTTCCGACACGGCCCTACCGGCCTGCGGGGGTAACAGCCCGGGCATGACCGTATCGCAGGGCGCGATGACAGATACCTCGTAGCCGCCGTTGCGAAGATCATTGGCAAATTCACAGCCGATAAGCCCCGCACCCATGACGGCAACGCGCTTACGACCCTCGAGAGCCGCACGGAAGCGGCGGTAATCCATCAGATCATTGATGGAATAGACCTCATCGGCGCCATCACCGGCGATGTCGAGCCGGATGACATCGGCTCCCCAGGCCAGTACCAGCTGACGATATTCGAGCGCTTCTGTGCCGATCATAAGACGGTGATTGGCGGAATCGATGCCCGTCACTTCGGTATGAGTTCGAATTTCGATATTCAGCTGTTCCACCATGGAAGCGGCATCCGCCTGCGAAAGCTCATCGGCGGTCTTGCTCTTGGTAAAACCCGTGGAGAGCATAGGCTTGGAGTAACTGTGACCGTCATCCGCCGTGATCATCAGCACAGGAACCGTTTTGTCGAGCTTGCGAATCTCACGTACCAGGGAGTATCCGGAGAGACCAGTCCCCACAATGACAATTGGCGCTTCAGACATGACTTATCACTCCTGCCCAGCCGTAACCGGCGAGCTCATCGTTAACAGGTATAGCGGTACTTGTGAATCTGGTTCATCTAGCGATATTGCGAACCGGATCGAAGCTTAGCCAACTTCGATCATTTCGAAGTCTTCCTTGCCTACGCCACAGTCGGGGCAGATCCAATCTTCGGGTACGTCTTCCCAGCGGGTTCCTGGTTCGATGCCGTCCTCGGGCCATCCTTCCGCTTCATCGTAAATCAGCCCACAGACAACACACTGCCACTTCTTCATCAGTTTCCTCCGAGCACCATATGGCAAATAAAAGCGCCTATGATACGCACCGCCGCCCCGCTGACCAACGTTAAAAGGGACGAAAATCTGTCATCACCTCACAAACTGCCCTGCTCACCCTGTCCACAAGGGCTCTGAGCGGGGAATGTGCCGTTTCAAGGTGCCCGGGGGTTGGGTATAATCCGGCGTTTTCAGCCAACGGACAGCCGAACATGAGCGACGCCAGCGAAGACATGCAGCGGGTATTCGATGAGGCCGATTGCCTGGTCGACGAGGAGCAAGTGACCAGGGCCATCGACCAGATGGCCCAAAGCATCACCGACCAGCTCAGCGACAAAAGTCCCATCCTGTATTCGGTAATGAACGGCGGCATGATCCTCATGGGCCAGTTGCTGCCCAAGCTGCGTTTTCCGCTTCAGGCTGAATATGTCCATGCCACCCGATATCGGCAGGAAACACGCGGTGGCCTGCTGGAATGGAAGGTCAAACCTGAGCTGTCCCTCAAGGATCGCCATGTCCTGATCGTGGACGATATCCTCGACGAAGGCGCCACACTTAACGCTATCGTCGACTACTGCCGGAATCAGGGGGCGGCCAGCGTTCAGACCGCTGTGCTGGTCGACAAACAGCACGATCGCAAGTCCGTACCGGGCCTGAAAGCTGATTACACCGGGCTGGAGGTTGAGGATCGATTCCTGTTCGGTTTCGGGATGGATTACAAGGGATACTGGCGCAACGCTCCCGGCATCTATGCAGTCAAGGGGCTCTGATACGGACGCGGTGAACAACATCGCTTCCGCCCACCCGTCAGCTCAGCCTCACATCCCCGATACCCGCTGGTACCCTGGGCTGCGTTCCGCTGCCATCGGTCGCGCTCTGCCATCGGCTGATCGGGCGTGGCTGATCCGGGAGGGGTCTCTGACTCGGCATCTGCAGGCGCTCTGCCGCGCCGATCTGAGCGTGTCGGTTCTTCATGAGGGCTTTGGTTTGCCCGGCAGAGAAGAATGCCGCCGGCTGGGCATCCCCCAACGTCAGCACGCCTGGATAAGAGAAGTGGCTCTGATCGGAGACGGTGAGCCCTGGGTGCTGGCGAGAACCGTCATCCCCCGCGCGACATTACTCGGGACTGGCCGTCGTCTGCGCCATCTTGGACGCAAACCTCTGGGGGCCTATCTTTTCAGCTCGAGCTACTGGCACCGGGGGTCATTCGAAATTGGCATTTGCCGCGCCAATCCCGGCAATATCCGCGTGGCCAGACGCTCCCGATTTTGCCATCGCGATGGTTCCTGTCTTATTGTTGGCGAGTATTTCCTGCCGGCCTTATTGAACCTGTGCCGCGAAGGCTAGGGGCGCACCCTTCGGCCGGTCTCTCGGCGGCAGGCCTGTATCGGGATTTTTCTTCACTAGCACCTGCGAGACCAACATCCTCATGAGAAGCAATTTTCTGCCACTGTCTATGCAGGAACGGCTGATCGATTATGCCAGGCTGCTTCGGCTTGACCGCCCCGTTGGTTCGCTCCTGCTACTCTGGCCTACTTACTGGGCACTGTGGATTGCGGCTGATGGCATGCCCAGGTTCACCAATCTGCTGGTGTTCACGCTCGGCGTTTTTCTGATGCGGGCTGCTGGCTGCGCCATTAATGACTTTGCAGACCGCAAGGTGGATCGCCACGTAAAGCGCACGAAAGACCGTCCCCTCACCTCCGGACGCATTCACCCGGCAGAGGCCGTGGCGCTGTTTCTGGTGCTGGCTTTGATTGCCTTCCTCATGGTGGTGTTTTTCACCAATGAGCTCACCTTGTGGCTGTCCTTTGGCGGTCTTGTTCTGGCGTTCGTCTACCCTTTTATGAAGCGCTTTACGAACCTTCCTCAAGTTTTCCTGGGTGCCGCTTTTTCCTGGGCCATTCCCATGGCCTGGGCCGCTGAAACGGGGGAGCTGACAAAAATCACCTGGCTGCTATTTACCGCCAACCTGATCTGGACCGTCGCCTACGACACGCTCTACGCGATGGTGGACCGGGATGACGATTTGCGTATCGGCGTCAAATCCACTGCCATACTGTTCGGCGAAGCCGACCGTGCCATCATTGCCACTCTGCAGGTGATGGTCATCCTCGTGATGGCCATGATTGGCGAACAGGCGAAGCTGGGTGCGTTTTATTTTCTGGGGCTGGTGGCCATGTCATGCCTATTCGTCATACAGCAGCACATGATCAGGTTCCGCGAACGCGATGAATGCTTTGCCGCGTTCAAGAATAATCAGTGGGCGGGCCTTGCCGTCTTTGTGGGGCTGTTTCTCGATTCACTGGTGTGAGTAGCCCCAGCACAATCAGTCCGATGCTGATCGAGAGAATCAGCCAGTCAAACCAGCCGGGAAAACGGCTATAAAGCGTCTGCCCACTGCCTGCTCCTATCGGCATCGTAACCACGGCCGCCGAAGGCTTGCCGGCCTCACTCTCAAAGATGGAGTCACCGGCCGGCGATAGCACCAGGGACGGGCCATTATTGATGACATGAATCAGCGGCACCCGATTTTCCAGCGCCCGCAAACGCGAAGCACGCTGGTGCTGAAGCGGCTGCAGCCCATCTGCGAACCAGGCATCGTCGGATGCGATGACCAACGCCACGCCGGCAGGCCTGCTGCCCGCCTGAACCGAACGGGCGATAGTTTCCGGCCACTGTGATTCAAAACAGATCGCCGGCGCCAACCCCCACTCACGCCACACCATAGGGACAGGCCCTGAGCCCGCTTCGATGGAACGGGTGAATCCAGAAAAAATCTCTTCGCTGATGGCAGAGAACATCGACCAGCGAAAAACCGCCGGAATATACTCACCGAACGGGATACGCTGCACTTTCCGATAGGTGGAAGTCTGCTCTCCCAGCATAACCAGCGAGTTGTATTCTCTCCCATCAACAGAGACCGAATCCCGATCACCCATCAGTAACGAGATGCCGAGCGCACGGGCCCCTGATCGCCAGTAGTCCTGCTGCGATTTCTCCTCGAAATAGCCCAGATCGCGGCTTTCTGGCCAGACGATGAGGTCGGCGCCGAGTGCGGCCAAGTCTTCTGTCACGGCCCACTGAGCGGAATACAGGCGGCTGAAACCGGGCTGAGACTCAACCGGCTCAAGCCCAGGCGCGATATCCGGCTGCACCAGACCAACGCTCGCTCGGGGCCACGAATCCACTGTCGAGCGCCACTCCCCCAATCCAAACCAGCCACCGATCAACCATCCTGCCAAAATCGCGCAGACCGGTGCATTGAAGCGATCCCACAGAGCGTCGCCTCGCAGCAGACGGAACACCGCCACATTGGTCATGAGCATGACGAGATCAAGCCCTGCACTACCGGTGAGCGCCACATTCTGCGCCGCCACCAGGAACTCGCTCTGGCCTTCTGCAAGCCTGAACGGAACGACAAAGGGAAATAGACACAACGAACTGGCATACAGGAAAGGAAACGCGATCAGCCCCAGCCGGTGGCGCCGCTCAAGCCAGCAACTGACGATGGCAGCGAGCGCCAACGACTGACCGGCATAAAACCAGTAACCCGCTGCAATTGTGCGGCCCAGTACAACTGAATCAACGCTGGCCAGATCAGAAATAAAACCAGCGATCCAGGGCATCCCCACGGCGATCTGAACAAAGCCCGCAACAGAGGCCAATCGCCAGCTTCGGGCCACACCACTGCCGGCCAGCACTGCGAGCAGGGGAATCAGTGCTATCCAGCCCACCAGAAAACATTCCGGGATGACGAAGGGCAGCGCCAGGGCGAACCCAGACAGAACCGCGGCGGGATATCCCCTTCCCCAACCAAGGATGGCCTTCAGCTGGAAATCCGAGAGTCTGCCCAGAGCGCTGCTCATGGCGCCGGCCTCTCTGACCGCGAAGGTGGCTGCATCTGCATTTGCCGCCAAAGCATCCGCGTCTGATGGAAGAGTCTTTCAGCCGTCGCTTTGCCGAAGACCTCATTCTGAAGGGACTCTCGCTCCGGCTGACCAAGATCGGATGGCGCCGTGTTAAGACGATGACGATAGTCGAGATACTGGGTCAGTAAGCGATCTGGTCGGTCGGGCTGGGTTGCGCCACTGTTGGTTTTTTTTAGCAGCGCAATCACCCGCGCTGTGGCTTCTGGGGGAAAAGACGCCAGCGCCTCACTGAGTTCCTCAAGCGCAGCCAGCACTTCGGTGCCACGTTCGGGAGCGGACAGATCGTCCGCCCCGGTACCGACAGCGAGGAGCAGATCGTCGAAAGATCGGGCAGGAATCGCTGCAGATGTGTCGGGATAGTTCACCCTCTGCACCTGCAGGCGCGCCGGTTCGAGGGGCTTGTCCATCATCGACCCGATGGCTGATACCACCAGCATCAGCACCGGCACGAGCAATCCCCAGCGCCATACTCTTACCGTGCGATATTCACGCTGTGGAACCTTTGCCCTCAAGCAGCTACTTCCTGTCATATAATTGCAATAATCTGCCGTTGTAATGTAGCGGCAACACACTGGCCACGGATAGACATCATGTCAGGAAAAACCGTACTGATTGTCGATGATGAAGCGCCAATCCGTGAGATGATCGCAGTCGCTCTCGAGATGGCAGATTACAATTACCTTGAGGCAGGCGATGCCCGCGAGGCCCACAGCCTTATTGTGGACCAGAAACCTGATCTCATTCTGCTGGACTGGATGCTGCCGGGCGCCAGCGGCGTAGAGCTGGCCCGAAGACTGAAAAAAGAAGAAGTCACCGCGGAAATCCCAATCATCATGCTCACCGCCAAGGCCGAGGAAGACAACAAGATCCAGGGCCTGGAAGTCGGTGCCGATGACTATATCACCAAGCCCTTTTCTCCCCGAGAACTGGTCGCTCGCCTGAAAGCTGTATTGCGGCGGGCAACACCGGCCGGTATCGAAGAACCCATTGCCGTGAGTGGACTGACGCTGGACCCGGTAGGACATCGTGTCTCAGGGGATGAAGGCGCCATCACTATGGGTCCAACGGAGTATCGTCTGTTACAGTTCTTCATGACACATCAAGAGCGGGTCTATTCCCGGTCCCAGTTGCTCGATCAGGTCTGGGGCGGCAATGTTTACGTAGAAGAACGGACGGTTGACGTGCACATTCGTCGCCTGCGTAAAGCGCTGGGCGAGAAATACGACCATCTTATCCAGACAGTCAGGGGCGCGGGCTACCGCTTCTCGACCCAGACCACCTAAGGTTTCCGCAACAGCCGGCGAGGAGTTCCATGCGTTATAAGTGGTCTCGCTATCTCAGGATGATCGTGCTGTTTCTGGGCGCCTGGACAGTGGTCGGCGCCCTCTTCGGTCACCCTCATATTGGCCTGCTGCTCGGACTGGTTCTGTACCTGGTCTGGACGTTGCTCCAGGCCCGCAAGCTCTATTATTTCTTTGATGACCCTGCGGCGGTTAGCGACGCCCCCGAGAGCCATGGCCTGTGGGGTGACATGTTCGACGGCCTGCAGAAATTCCATCTCAAGCACCTGCGCACCCAGGATAAGCTGCAGGCACGGATCAACCGGGTTCAGGAATCCATCGAAGCCATGCGTGATGGCGTAGTGATGACGGACGCCAGTGGCCGCATCGGCTGGATCAATGGTTCCGCCGAGCATCTGTTGGGACTGCGCCGGCACTCGGACCAGGGTCAGTCAATCCACAATCTGGTACGTCTGCCCGCCTTCAAACATTACTTCGACTCGCGGGACTACCGGGACTCTCTCGAAATGCGCTCCCCCCACCGCGATCACCTGCGCCTGCAGATACAGATCACCCTCTTCGGGGACGAAGATCGCCTCATTGTTGCAAAGGATGTCACCCGTATTTTCCAGCTGGAACAGATGCGTCGTGACTTCGTGGGCAACGTCTCGCATGAGATGAGGACACCACTAACGGTGATCAGCGGCTATCTGGAGACGCTGCAGGACAGCGCCGAAGAACTGCCACCCAAGTGGCGACGAGCGCTGAAGACTATGTCCGCCCAATCATCGCGAATGGAAGCGCTGATTACTGATCTGATACTGCTCTCGAAAATCGAAACCGGAGAACAGATGGTCGACGACACCGTCAACGATATCCGCTCCATGATGGAAGAAATCTGTGACGATGCCCGGGCGCTCAGTGGCGAGGCTGAGCACGTGATTCGCCTGGAGGTCGGTTCCCCTACAGGCCTGCAGGGTGATGAAGCCCAGCTTCGAAGCGCGTTCTCCAACCTGCTGTTTAACGCCGTGAAATACACTCCCGGCGGTGGAGAGATCACGGTTCGCTGGTGGACAGACAGAGAAGGCGCGCATCTGGCTGTTCGCGATACCGGCATTGGTATAGATCCGATTCACATACCTCGCCTCACCGAGCGTTTTTACCGGGCCGACCCCAGTCGCCATCAGGAAACCGGCGGTACCGGGCTGGGCCTTGCTATCGTAAAACACGTACTGCTCAACCACGACGGCCAGCTTGGTATACACAGTGAGCCTGGCCGTGGCAGCGAATTTGTGTGCCATTTTCCCGCCAGCCGCATCGCCGAGCCAGTCACGGCCTGATCCTCTCACCAGCGCTGGATGACGTTACTGCAATAACTCTGACTGTTTCCCTTAACAGCCTGTTTTTTATGATCAGTGGCGCGTTACTATGGCTTCACTGACACTCGCCCGGCTTGTAGCTCGGGCGTTTTGCGATGCGCTGGTTTGTCATTCATTTCGGGAACTGCTGGTCATGTCGACTTTTTCTGCGGGCACGCGTTTTCTGTCCGGTTCACTTCTGCTGCTGGGGTTCCTCTCTACCGCTCACCTTAAAGCGGCCGAGAAACCATTAGACGACTTCGATACGTGTCTCAGTTCCCTTTCCAGCCAGGCACGCGAAGCCGGCGTCTCTTCCAGAACGCTCGATCAGGTCATCCCACAAGTCGAGCAGCTTGAACGCGTGATCGAACTGGATCGCCGGCAGCCTGAATTCACCAGCAGCTTCGCCTCCTATCTGAATCTGCGCGTTAATGATCGGCGTATCGAACGGGGCCGCGAACTGCTCGAAGAGCATCGTGATCTTCTGCTGCGGGTCGAAAAGGCGACCGGTGTCCCGGCGGCTTATCTGCTGGCTTTCTGGGGACTCGAAACCAACTACGGCAGCTACTTCGGCAAGATGTCTGTGCCCAGCTCACTGGCGACGCTGGCTTGCGACCCCCGCCGCAGCAGCATGTTTACCCGCCAGTTCGTGGCGGCTATGAAAATCATCGACGAGGGGTCCATCCCTGTCGAAAAAATGGAAGGCTCCTGGGCCGGTGCCATGGGGCACGTGCAGTTCATGCCCACGGTGTTTCTGGCCCACGCCGTTGATGGCGATGGCGATGGCAAACGGGACCTGTGGAACAGTCTACCGGACGCCCTGATGTCAGCCGGTCACTTTCTGGAGGATTTAGGCTGGCAGAAAGACTATCGCTGGGGACGGGAAGTCCGGTTGCCAGCTAACTTCGACTATTCACTGGCCGACAAGGAACGCAGACCTCTGTCGTTCTGGCGCCAGAAGGGTGTGACCACGGCCTTTGGAACACCGATTCCCGATGAACCAATTGAGGCCCGCCTGGTTGTACCGGCAGGCCACACCGGACCGAAATTTCTGGCCTACCACAATTTCAATGTGATCATGGGCTGGAACCGATCCGAGTATTACGCCATCTCGGTTGGTCATCTGGCTGATCGCATTGCCGGCGCCGGCGGACTCCATACCCCACCGCCGACAGATCTGCCCAGAATCCCCCGCGATGCCATAGAAAACCTTCAGCAGCGCCTGGCGGCCAAGGGCTACGACCCCGGTCCTGCCGATGGAATCGCAGGACCAGGCACTCGCAGCGCTATTCGTAACTACCAGAAGGCCCAAGGTCTGGTACCGGATGGCTATCCCTCCAGAGACGTCTTTGAATCGCTCGGGATCGTCATCCCGGAATCTGACTAAGTGTCAGGATTTTATACACATATGATTAAATCAATTATCTAAATTGGCGGCCAAACAGTACCTTAGGGATTGGCACAGCATTAGCATTACCTCAGGAAGGTGGGCTGAATCGCATAGTCAGCACAAAATAAAGCTAGCTTCCTGAGGGATTAGAGATGTTTAGAAGTTCCCGTATTTGCGCCGCCGTTCTTGGCACCGCTCTGTCTTCTGCCGCTTTCGCCTTTCCAGTTGAGATGACTAACGTCACCGGCAACTGGTTTGACGTTGTTGATGGCGCGACAGGCAGTCACGTTATCTATGACTATTCCACGACCGATATTGACTACAACGTGCTGGCCTGGGGCGATGCTCACGACCTCTCCACCGCAAATTTTAACCCATACTACCAGAGCAGCTACGGCTTCTATTCTGAGCGGGCCACTCCAACCATTATGGATTCCAACCCGTTCATTCTTGGCACAATCAAGCACGTTAACGGTGAAATCCCAGTCGGCTCAGGCATCACCAGTGCATCTCTGGAAATCACCGCTAATTTCGCGGCTGAAGGTGACTTAGAGCCATCACAGGGTACTTTCGTGCTGAGCCACGATGAAACGCTGAATAACGCTGAAGTTACGACCAAGAGCTGCTTTTTGATTTTCTGTAGTTACAGCACCTCCTACGACGGCGACGTGCCGGACTACGTTGAGCTTGAAAACACCATCCTGAGCAGCAGCTTTCAGCTCGGTGGTTTCTCCTATGCTCTGGAACTGATCGGTTTCGGCAAGCACTGTGAATACAACATCCCTGGCGGTTCCAAGTCAGGCGCATGTGTTGCAGAGGCTGGCGACAGTTTCTCTACCGACGAGCAGGCTTACAGCCGTACCGACCTTCTTGCGCGTCTCGTGCAGACACCGGTCGTTTCCGTGCCTGAGCCGGGCACCCTGGCCCTGTTTGGTATGGGCCTGCTGGCGATGGCTGGTCTGAAGCGTCGCAAGGCCTAATTCAGGCTGGGTCTCGAACCCGATGCCTGTATTGAGAAGCCCGCCATCTGGCGGGCTTTTTTTATGTCGATAAAAACCAAATCCGTGTTCGAAACGCCATTTGTCCTCTGGCGCTCTATCGATGAAAATGGGGCCCTTAACCTACCTTCAAATGATCGCGATGCGCCTCGACTTCTTCATTGCCAATGGCACCCACCTGTCCCGCAAAGAGGCCAAAAAGGCGATTGCTGCCGGCGAGGTGCAAATTGATGGGAAGGTTTGCCGCAAGGCGGGACAGATTGTCGACGGGTCGGAAACGATTTCCCTCGGCGATCAAACCGTTACCCTGAAAAGTTACCGCTACCTGATGCTTCACAAACCGCTAGGCACTCTCAGCGCGACACGCGATGCAGCCCAGCCAACGGTGATGGATCTGCTCCCGGCTGCGAAGCGGGTTGGGCTACACTGCGTCGGCCGTCTGGACAAAGACACCAGCGGCCTGCTCCTGCTGACCGACGATGGAGACTGGTCACATCAGATCACGTCGCCCCGCTACCAGTGTCCCAAGCGGTATCTCGCAGAACTCGCCGATCCGATCAACCCCGAAGACCTGGAGCCGCTAACCAATGGCATTATGCTGCGCAATGATCCGGCTCTGGCGCGAGCTCAAGCTGTGCAGTGGATAGACAGCCAGACGGTGGAGATTAGTGTGACGGAGGGGCGGTACCACCTGATTCGACGGATGATCGCAGCCATCGGCAACCGTGTGACCGCACTCCATCGAGTTTCCATTGGCGGTCTGCAGCTGGATCAGAGGCTTTCAGAAGGAGAGTGGCGTCCGCTCGCACCTGAAGAAGTTGCCTTGCTGGCAGACACGCGCAAGCCGTAGCCCACCAGAGCAAACAGCAGTGAGCCGGGTATGCGGCTCGTCAGGATTTCAACTCGAAACGCTGGGCTTCGCGATTTTTGACAACGTTGCGGGGATCAAAGATCTGGCCGTTCATTGCCAGATAGACACCATGCGGCAGACCCTGAACGGCGCCCCAGGCAACGCCCAGATTAAACGGAGCGTCGGAAATCTTCATACGCGCCGGCTGCATTGCTCCGGTAAAAATGACGGTTTTCCCGGTGATTTCCCCACAGGCGGCTCGCGCCGTATCCGCCATAGTGTCAGTGCCATGAATAACGATAATCCGGTCGCTACCGGCCGCCGCGATGGCTTCGACGATCGCGGCGCGATCCTCTTCGGTAATTTCCAGGCTGTCCTTGCGCATAAGCTCGGTTACCTGGAATTCACCGGTGACGCCAGCCTCCTGTAACAACGAGGGCGCCATACTGGCTCCGAAAGAGAATTCGCTTTTGGCATCAAAGTAGAGTTTTTCGAAGGTGCCACCGGTCGAAAAGATCTGAATCATTTGCGCTATCTCTCTACGTTTCCAAACGGAGCCACGTTTTTAAACGGGGCCGAATTCTCAAGCAGGGCCACACTCGCACACCGGATGCCTGGTCGCCGATCAGAAAACTAGGGGGCCTCTGAACAACTCCGGATCACCTCTGGCTTTCAGAGCGGTTCACTCTCTAGGCGTGGCTTCGCAGGAAGGCTGGTTGCCTTTCAAGGAGCCACAACGACGAGAGTGGATCGCTCTGAAAGCCCCGCAGGGCCTGCTCTGAGGGCAGCACCTGCCGCGTTGCGACTTTTGCAAAGGGCTACGGCCATTTGCGGCAAGTCGCGCCTTGCATCTGCAACCCTCAGAGCACGCAGAGGCGATTCGGAGTTATTCAGAGGCTCCCTAGGTAGCGACCACCGGCCCCGATAATAATCGTCAGCAGCCCCAGCACCAGATTCATCCCCACGAACTTACGGATGCTTTCCAATTGCTGCCTGCCAGCGGCCCAGTCTTTGTCAGCAACGGCGCGCTTCAGCTTGCGGTAGGGGGCGAACCATACATGCAGGAAGAGCAACATCATTGCAATGCCTGTCAGTTGCATCAAATGTACGTGCCAGCCCACATTGGCCATGCCGCCGAACACCATCCCGATCATGCCGTAGCCCGTTACCAGCAGGGTAATCGCCGAAATCCATACCCACAGGAAAAACCGCGACAGCGTGTGACACCAGAGCAGTGGCCGCTGGTCCGCCTCGACCGCTATGGCCGCGGCCGGTCTCAGAGCCAACAGTGCGAAAAACATTCCGCCTACCCAGATTGTGGCGGCGAGCACGTGAAGCGTTACTAAAAAAGACATAGTTAACCTTAAAAATGATCGGAGGCTATTTCGGCTGCCCCATATGGATGGTCAGATCAGGCCAGAAGCTTAGCCAGCACTCACGGGAGCCTCGGCGGGCGTCTGGGAGACTTGTTAACCGGGAAATTATGGCGCAGTCGTCATTATTGGACTATGTTCTTGGTCTGAAAACATAAATTCCAGTAAATTACCGCGTTAGTCGAGGCCGCCGCGTTTAAGAAGAAGGCCTAAGATATTACACACCGCTTCGTAATGAAACGCCTGTACTCACGAGAGTTACTCGGCCAAGTATGACGACGAACACTACCACCATTGCGTGGCAGCAGAAGGCCGACTGGCTCAGAAAGCTGTCGAAGCAATACTGGATCCCTCTAGCCACCCTGATCGCTACCATGGCATTCGGGCTGATGACGGCTGGCTGGATGGAACGTGTTCCCGGTGCGAGTTTTCATCCAGCGCTCCCCCTCGCCGATGTCGGCAAAATCGATTCTCCCCATGTCGATTACAAAATGGCACCGCTGGAACAGGTCCTCGAAAACGAAGGCTGGCTGGGTGAGGGCTGGCGCGCCACCTGGAGCGGACGTTCCGGTGTTGGGTACGTCGATCATCCGGTGACTTTCCGCTTCTCAATCACCAACACCACGATGCAGAACATGTCTCGGCTGATCGTGGTGTCCGCGCCTTTCCTCGATCAGATCACGCCGGTACGCGTCAACGACTCCGGAATGATCGAACGCATGCCCTCGCAGGGCGATACCTATCCGGCCGCGCAGCGCATGCTGGATCTTCCGCTTTGGGTATGGCCAGTCCAGGTTGCCCCCCAATCTACCGCGACATTCCTTTACGAGGTTTCCAACCGCGGTCCGGTAATGCTGCCAGTCCAGGTTGCGTCACCCGAATCGTTTATTGAACAGATCAGCCCGACCCTGATGTGGAAGTCGGTCATCATGGGTATGCTCCTGTTCGCCCTGCTGGGCAACAGCATCGTACTGTTCATGCTGCGCCGCCGGGACATCGCCTGGTTGTCTGTGCTGTTGATCGGAGTGATTCACACCCAGCTAGTGATGGACGGTTTCGGTCTCTGGCTGGTGTGGCCAAGCTGGCCGGAGTTCAGCAAGCTGATGCTGGTAACCGGCCCCCTTTGCCTGATCGCTATCTGCCAGTTTTCCCAGAGTTTTCTGCAACTGCAAGGGCGGGCCCGCCAGGTTCTCAGAACCCTGTCGGTCGCCGGCGTGCTGCTGATCGTGGCCACGCCGTTGGAGCTGCCGCTCTTCGGTCAGGGCACGTTGCTTCTCATCAGTACATTCGCCTGCGTGTTCATTCTCTACCTGAGTCTGCAGCGTTTTCGTGAACAGACCTACGCTCGCTACTTTACTCTCGCCATTATCTCGCTTCTGGTGGGCGTGCTGGTGGTGTCTCTGCGCACCATCGGCTACGTTCCGGTTAACAGCCTCACCAATTCCGGCTTCTACCTGGGCTCCACCCTCGCCTCCATCATTTTTACCGTCGCGTCCGCCCACATGCTGCTGGATGAGCGCAAGCAACGGCTGCAGGCATCCATGCTCGCCGCCAGGGAACGCGGACTGCGTACCCAGATTGAATCGGATTACGGCAAGCTCCAGCGAACCCATCGGGTCACCGGCCATCCCAATCGTCCGATCATCGAGGAATCCCTCGATCAGCTACATCACAAGGACGAGCCATACACGCTCTGCGTCCTGCGACTGAATCGCTACGTTGAGATTGAGCAATCGGTGGGCTACCAGTCCTCGGAAGAGATGCTCCGCACCTATCTCAATCAGGTCGAAGCGCTGATTGAACGAATTTTCGGTGATCAGTTGATCTCCCTCGGCAGTAGCACACTCGGTACCATCGACACCATCAGCCATGTATTCGCTGTCCGGGGCGATCAGCACCACAGCATCGGTACAGACAAATGGCTGATGCTGAGAAACTGGCTGAACAACGCGTTCCGAACCTCCCGCTACGACTTCAACTGGAATGTTGCGGTGGGCATGGCCTACGCTCCGAAACATGGCCTCTGTGCTGCGGACATGCTGTCCCGGGCCGGCTTTGCCAGCCTGAACAACACGCGCCGGCTGGTGGAGTACGATTCGAATATTGCGGATCGCCAGAAAGAACAGAAAATCCTGATGCTGGATCTGGAAACCGCGCTCAATAACGGCCAGATCTATCTGGAATATCAGCCCAAGGTGCTCATTGAGACCGGCGAAGTGGTCTCCTGCGAGGCGCTGATCCGCTGGAAGCATCCTGAATTTGGCAATGTTTCTCCTGTCCGCTGGATTCCTCTCGCTGAACAGCTAGGCACCATCAATACCGTGACGGCCTGGGCTATAGCCGAAGTCTCCAAGAATTGGCCAACCCTCTGCAAAAGATTTGGTCGTCGAGTGGCTGTCTCCGTCAATATTTCCGCGCGGGATCTGGACCTTCCGGCATTCGATCAAAGAGCGCTGTCTATTGTCCGCAAGTATCGAATGCAGCCGGAGTATCTGATTCTCGAGATTACTGAAACGGCGGTGATGGCCGATGTAGAGCAAGCCCGCATTATGCTCAGCGCCCTGGGTCGCGCAGGCTTCCGTCTGTCCCTGGATGATTTTGGGACCGGTTACTCGTCTCTGAGCGCCCTGGCCCGGTTCGATCTGGACGAGCTCAAAATTGATCGCAGTTTCCTGGCCAATATCCTTCATGACGCCACTCGCATGAAGATCTTCCGGATGGCGCTTGAGCTGGCTGAAGCCCTGAATCTCAGCGTCGTCGTTGAGGGCGTTGAAACCGAAGACGTCGCCCAATGGCTAGTGCAGTATCCCAATCTGTACGGGCAAGGCTACTACTGGGCGAAACCCCTGCCGATGGACGCCATCACCCCCGGGCTTTTGCTCGGCCGCTGATTCCCGCCCCAAATCCAGAAGGCCTCTATCTCGAGCCTGCTGCTGGGTAACTATTGCACCGATTGAATCCGTCCACTGGACAGCGGCGTAAACTTCCATCACTTTGGAGACAGTTACGCGGCGTCGGTGCCGCCTGACCTTCGAAACATCCATCAACAACAGGGAAAGTCATGCCTAAACTGAAACTTGTTCCAACCATGGTGGCCGGTGTTGGTAGCCTCATTCTGGCCGCTGGCGCCCACGCCAAGCTGGTGACCGAGGAGATCAGTTACGACGTGAACGGCGCGCCGTACACCGGTTATTTTGCCTGGGACGACGAGATAGAAGGCAAGCGCCCCGGCGTTATCGTGGTTCACGAGTGGTGGGGTCACAACAGCTTTGCCCGTAGTCAGGCGGAGAAGCTGGCGAAGGCCGGTTATACCGCTTTTGCACTGGATATGTATGGCAAGGGCAAGATTGCAGACCATCCGAAAGAAGCCCAGGCTTTCATGGCCGCCGCGACTGAGAAGTCCTCTCAGATCAAGGATCGCTTTGAAAAAGGCATGGAGCTACTCAAACAGCACAAAACCGTCAACCCTGACCATATCGCCGCCCAGGGCTACTGCTTCGGTGGTGCGGTGGTGCTGAACATGGCACGGATGGGTGCGGATCTCGCCGGTGTAGTCAGCTACCACGGTGCGCTCGGCGGCCTGGTGGAACCTCAGACCGAAACCATCAAGCCACGGGTAATGGTCTTCACCGGCGGCGAGGACCAAATGGTTCCTGCCAGTCAGGTATCGGATTTCGTTGCCAGCATGATGCCTCTGAATACCGACCTGAACCTGGTGGTCTATCCAGAAGCCATGCACTCGTTTACCAACCCTGATGCCACCGCGATGGGTGAGAAATACGGGATTCCCATCGCCTACAACGAAGAAGCGGCAAACCGCTCCTGGGAATCTACATTGACGTTTTACCGCTCTATTTTCGGCGAGTAAGCGCTTTTAGCGATTTGCCGCAGCGCCAGGTTTTATCCTGGCGCTGCGGCTTGATCGCTCACCACCTTTTGGCATGTCGATGTCTAAGCATCACTGGTTGCTTTCCTGCGCCTAGCGGGGGTTGGCGTGCCGCTCCCCCGGTCACACCTTAGTCATGCCTCAGTCATGTTCCTTGACGATACTCGGTTTGCGGGAGCTGATGCTCTTCAGCCTTGCCCCAATTCCCCAAAAACCAATGGTAAAAGGAACCTGACCATGCACGTCATTTCAAAGCTGGCATTGCTCTGCGCAGTGGCACTTTCCGCGCCGGCGTTTGCCGGGGGATCAGACCTCAAACAGCACCACGCTCTGGAGTCTGGCCCTCAGTCGATCCAGCTCGGCCCGCGCCCGACCTATCTTGTTGACGATATGGACGAAGGCCCGCTAAAAAATGCGCTGAAATCCTGCGAAGCCGGTCCATTCAAGAAGACGGACTTCTCCATTGGTCACCGCGGTGCGCCTCTCATGTTCCCGGAGCACACTCGTGAATCCTACGTGGCAGCCGCCCGTATGGGCGCAGGCATTGTCGAGTGTGATGTCGCATTCACCAAAGATCGTGAGCTGGTCTGTCGGCATGCCCAGAATGATCTTCATACCACCACCAACATCCTTGCGACGCCGCTAGCCGCGAAGTGCACCCAGCCTTTCGTTCCGGCTGATCCATCGACCGGAGCCAATGCCCAGGCCGAATGCCGCACCAGCGACATCACTCTGGCAGAATTCAAGACTCTGCGCGGAAAGATGGATGGCTTCAATCCCAAAGCCACGACCGTGGAAGAATACATGGCGGGCACACCAGACTGGCGGACCGAGCTGTACGCTACCGACGGTACCCTGATGACCCACAAGGAAAGCATCGAGCTGTTCAAACACCTCGGTGTGAAGGCCACTCCGGAGCTTAAGTCGCCGGCTGTCGACATGCCGTTTGAAGGTGATTACACCCAGCAGGACTATGCCCGTCAGATGATTCAGGACTACATCGATGCCGGCGTTGATGCGCGTTACGTCTGGCCCCAGTCTTTCAACCTCGACGATGTCCTGTTCTGGATTAAGGAAATGCCGGGATATGGTCAGCAGGCGGTCTTTCTCGACCAACGTTCCAGCACACCGGACAATAGCTCGCTGACCTATCTGCAGAGCCTTGCCAGCCAGGGCGTGAACATCGTTGCTCCACCGCTGTGGAAGCTGATGACTCTGGATGCTCACGGCGAAATCGCTGCCTCTGACTACGCGCTAAACGCCAAGGCCGCCGGCCTGGATATCATCACCTGGACTCTGGAACGTAGCGGCCCGCTGGCAAACGGTGGCGGCTGGTACTTCCAGAGCGTCACCGATCAGATCAATAACGATGGTGATACCTTCAAGGTGCTGGATTTCCTGGCTCGCAAAGTCGGGGTTATCGGCGTGTTCTCCGACTGGCCGGCAACGGTCACCTACTACGCCAACTGTGCCATGAACATTAACGCCCACAAGAAATCGGCGGCCCGCTAACACCTTCGCAGTCGTTTTCAGTATTCCAGAGAGGATGCCACCTGCGGCATCCTCTTTGCGTTCCACGCCAGTACCAAACCTTTCTTCGGTGCCTTGATTTGGTGCAGCTTCCCATTCGTAACCAACCTTTTTCCCGTATTCTTCTGACGACGCAGTCTATTCCCGATTGGCTCACACATTGCTAGATTCTCTGACACCCCGCAAAAGGAGACACATCATGGCAGCTGCCCCCTCCCCCGCCGAGCAGGACTATCCACTCAGCCCCGTGCCCATGCATGCCCGCAAGAGCCTGACCTCGATGGGACTGGTATTGCTTGGATTCACCTTTTTTACGGCCACCATGTGGGCTGGTGGAAGTATCGGTGTCGCGTTTGATTTTCCCACCATGCTGATGGTTCTGCTGATCGGCAACCTGCTGCTGGGCACCTATGCGGCAATCTTGGGCTACATAGCAGCGAACTCAGGACTGAATACCGCTCTGATGAGCCGCTTCGCATTTGGAGCGGTCGGCAGTCGCCTGTCTGACTTTATCCTCGGCTTTACCCAGATCGGCTGGTACGCCTGGGGAACCGCTACTCTGGCGCTACTCCTCGTCAAGATGACGGGCCTCAGCGAAACCTGGACCCTACCGCTGATGGTGTTTTTCGGATTCGCGTTCTGCGTCAGCGCTTTCATCGGTTACAAAGGACTCGAGTGGCTTTCAAGGATTGCCGTTCCGGCCATGATTATTCTGGTGGGTATCAGTCTCGCGTTGGCGCTCCGGGACGGTGGAGGTTTCAACGGCCTTGCAGCGATTGATCCCAGCGGTGAGATGACCATTGCTGCGGCGATAACCCTGGTGTTTGGTACCTTCGTCAGCGGCGGCACTCAGGCGACTAACTGGACCCGTTTCGCCCGATCCGGCAAGACCGCCGTATGGGCGACACTCGCCGCCTTCTTTGTCGGTAACGGTTTGATGACGCTGGTTGGCGCCTTTGGCGCACTGGTCTATCAACAGGCTGATATTGTAGATATCTTCGTCGCTCAGGGGCTGGCAACGCTCGGTATCCTGATGCTATTCCTGAACCTGTGGACGACTCAGGACAACACCGTTTACAACTTTGCAGTCGCGGGCTGCAATATGTTTCGCTCACGCCGCCGCAAGCTGATCACCGTGATCGGCGCCGGTGTCGGCACCGTTCTGGCAGTAGCCGGCATGTACGAGTGGCTGATTCCTTTCCTGATACTGCTGGGGACCTTCATTCCACCGATTGGCGGTGTGATCATGGCTGATTACTTCCTGCGTCATCGCCGCCAGTATCCCGACATCACCACAGCGGCTATTCCGGCCTTTAACATCGTCGGTCTTGGAGCCTATTTCGTTGGATCGGCCGTGGCCTATTTCTCCCCATGGATCGCCCCTCTGGTTGGCGTGGTCACCGCAGTTCTGGCCTATGCCATCTTGATGGTAGTCTTTGAAGGATCTTCCAAAACCTCAGTCACTCCAGCCTGACAGGAGACTCTGTGTGACTCGCACTCTGAATGGAATATGCAATGCCCGCCTCAGCGGTCAGTCGGGCCTCTGTCGACTGACTTTCGAGGATGGGAAGTTCCGTGCCATAGAAAACCAGTCACACAGAGTTGAGCCAACCGAGGGAGAACTGGATGCCGGCGGCAATCTCGTGGTTCCGCCATTGGTGGAGCCACACATTCACCTTGATGCAGCTCTCACCGCCGGCCAGCCACGCTGGAACCGCTCCGGGACTTTATTTGAAGGGATTGAGTGTTGGTCCGAACGTAAGTCCTCGCTTACGCAGGAAGATGTGCGTAAGCGAGTGCTGGACACCCTCGAAATGTTCGGTCGTCACGGTATTCAGTACGTTCGCACCCACGTCGATGTGACCGACCCCCAACTCACCGCACTCAAGGCGATGATCGATCTCCGGGATCAGGTCAAGGGGTTCATTGATCTTCAGATCGTGGCTTTCCCTCAGGAGGGCATACTCTCCTATCCGGGTGGTCGCGAGCTAATGGAGCAGGCCGTCGAAGTTGGCGCCGATGTCATCGGGGGCATTCCCCACTTCGAATTCACAAGGGACTATGGCGTTGAATCTGTAAAATGGTTGTTGCAGTTGGCCCATCGCAACGATCTTCTGGTGGATGTCCACTGCGACGAAATAGACGATCCCGCCTCGCGTTTTCTTGAAGTGCTTGCGGCTGAAGCCCTGAAACTCGATTACGGCAACCGGGTCACAGCCAGTCATACCTGTGCCATGCACAGTTATAACAATGCTTACTGCAGCAAACTGTTCAGATTGCTGAAAATGGCAGGGTTACGCTTTGTTTCGCTACCGACAGAAAACCTGCATTTGCAGGGGCGCTTTGACGGCTATCCAAAGATTCGAGGCGTGACCCGTGTACCGGAGCTTCTGGACGCCGGACTATCGGTGGCATTCGGCCAGGATTCTATCCGCGATCCCTGGTATCCCATGGGTAACGGCAATCTGCTGAGAACCCTCGACGCCGGACTTCATGCCTGCCACATGTTGGGCATGAACCGCATAGAAAAGAGTCTGGAGCTGATCACCGACAATGGGGCCAGGGCACTGAATCTGGAGGACTATTCAATTGCCAGCGGACACCCGGCTCGGTGTGTGGTCCTGCAAGGCGAAAGCCCCTACGAGGTGTTGCTGAATCAGAGCCCGGCGCTGGCCTCAGTGCGCGATGGCAAACTGTTACTCAAGCGCGAGCCAGCCAGAGAGACCTGGAGCACTGAATAAGCGCCTCTTTCGCTCCACGTTCGCCGTAGCGCCGCCTCAATCAAGGCGTATTAGCTGGTGCTTGGCCATCACGGTGGGCCAAGCACATCATGTAGGGTCAGGCTGAGAATGGTTGAGTGGTCGCAAAAATTTCAGGTACAAAAAAGGCAGCTTTCGCTGCCTTGTTCTTCAAACGTACCGGCTAATCTAATTAGATAGCAGTTACGTTCTCAGCCTGAGGACCTTTCTGGCCCTGGCTTACGGTGAACTCAACGCGCTGGCCTTCAGCCAGGGTGCGGAAACCTGAGCCCTGAATGGCGCTGTAGTGAACGAAAACGTCCGGGCCATTTTCGCGAGTAATGAAGCCGAAGCCTTTGGTTTCGTTGAAGAACTTAACAGTACCAGTAGTAGTAGACATATCTTATAACTCTCATTGCCTTGATATTGATTGGACGACGGCAGAAGGAAACCCCATACCGTCTAATTACGGAAAACCAGTATTCGCTCAATCAATAACAGGACGATGCACTACGACTTCTGCACTAAAACTTCGGCACTGAGACTTCGTGTAGACGTACTATTAATGAAACGCTTTGCTGAATCTTTCCTTCACGATCCACTTTACTCTTGTGACCAGACCTTGCCAACCTTTATTTCGTCAACCAGGCGTAAGTAAATTTACCCAGAGTGTGGTACCGAATTTCGAGGTGGCAAAAGGAATTGGCGAAGCCTCAAGCGTGGAACCAGCGAAACATGAACATCCCGAGCACAGTTGCCAGCAAGGTGCCAGCAACATGTAGCCCGATGCCCAGTAAAGCCAGCGCCCATTTACCGGTCTGAAAAGCGCCAACCATTTCCGTGGAGAAGGTCGAGAAGGTGGTCAGCGCTCCGCAAAATCCGGTGATCAGTAATAGGCGCCATTCAGGGGTCAGAGTGTGCGAGGTACTGAAAAATGCAATGAGCACCCCTACCAACCAGCCGCCCACAATGTTGGCGATCAATGTACCCAGAGGAATGGCATGGCCTGGCGTGTTGAGCCAGAGCCCCAGAAACCAGCGGGCATTTGCCCCGACCACCGCGCCAACACTGACAGCAACAACAGACCAGAACACGGCTACCCTCCATAAAAAAAGCCCGGCCATGATGGCTCGGGCTTTTTGAGATTACTGAAATATGACCCCGATGCCCAGCGTCCCTGCCGGTGGGGCCTTTGATCAGGCCGCGTTGTGCTCGACGATTTTTTCCTTCTGCTTTGCAAGCGCATCGAAGGCGAAATCATCCACAGTGAGCATTTCCAGAACCTCGGCTTCGAACTTGCGCATGAAGCTGGCGTCTTCTTCGCTGAAGATGCCTGCCTCGAGACAAGCCTCGAAACGCTGCTCTGGGTGCAGAGCCTCCGCAGGGATTTCGTCCTTGGCATAGGCCTTGGACGCCTTGCGGTAAAGCTCTTCCGCGCGGTCGTAGTCGGCCAGCAGACGATTGTAGGTCGCGACCGGGTTACGCTCGCCACCTTCAACCTCAGTCGTCCAGATTGGAGCGATCAGCTTGTGACGGATTGCCGTATCGGTAGAGATGGCGCGGGCCAGCTTGTGGACCTCGTCATCCGTCGGCTTACTCCAACGACGACCCAGCGGCATGGTGACTGCACGCAGTACCCAAGCGACAGGACGGGCCGGCAGGTTCTTCAGGAAGTCATCCAGAGCAACCTCGGCACGGTGGAGCAGCGTCTTGAGCGCAAACTCTACCAGACGACGTTCGTCTTCCACGGGCTGGGTTTCGTGCCAGCTCTTGATGACCAGAGTCGCCATGAAGAGATTCGACAGTACATCACCGAGGCGCGCCGAGATCAGTTCGCGTCGCTTCAGATCCGCACCCAGAGTGGTCATCGCCGCATCACCGCACAGACCGAACGCCGAGCTAAGACGCGCCACGCCTTGGGCATAAGGAGCAACCACGGAATCAAACGGCACATTCGCTCGACCGATTCCGAAAGCTTCGGTCAGTGCTCGCGCGGCGTTACCCATGATCAGACCCGCGTGCCCGAAGAAGGCCTTGTCGAACGCTTCAAGATCGTCGTTCTGCTTGGCTTCCAGCTCCTTGAGAACATAGGGATGACAGCGGATCGCGCCCTGACCAAAGATCATCAGGCTACGGGTCATGATGTTGGCACCCTCTACGGTAATCGCCACCGGGGTGGCTGAGTAGCCGATACCCAGATAGTTACGGGGCCCCAGGGTTACCGTTTTACCGCCGTGGACATCCATTGCATCCGCGATAACGCCGCGCTGCATTTCAGTCAGGTTGTATTTAAGAATTGCGGATGGAACTGCCGGCTTCTCGCCGTTATCCACCATGTTGGCCGTGTGGTTGACCACTGCCTGGGAGATGTAGGTGAAGGCTGCGATACGGGCCAGCGGCTCCTGCACACCTTCCATCTCAGCGACAGGCACATTGAACTGACGACGGATGCGAGTGAAGCCACCTGCAGTACCGGCCGAGTAGGCAGACGCACCAGCCGCAGCGGACGGCAGCGTGATACAGCGGCCAACCGACAGACATTCGATCAGCATTCTCCAGCCCTCGCCGGCCATTTTCTGGCCACCGATGATCCAGTCAATCGGGATGAAGACATCTTTACCGCGGATCGGCCCGTTCATGAACGGACTACCGATCGGGCAGTGACGACGACCAATATCAATACCTTTGGTGTCACGAGGAATCAGGGCGCAGGTGATACCGATATCTTTCTTGTCGCCCAACAGACCCTCAGGATCGAACATACGGAAGGCGAGACCGATAACGGTGGCGACCGGCGCCAGGGTAATCCAGCGCTTCTCGAAGGTCAGCTTGATACCAACGGTGTCTTTACCTTTGAACTTCTGCTTACAGACAATACCCACGTCAGGCAGCGAGGTAGCGTCTGAACCAGCACGCGGCCCGGTCAGACCGAAACACGGAATTTCACGGCCGTCCGCCAGACGCGGCAGGTAATAGTCCTTCTGCTCATCGGTACCATACTTCAGCAGCAGCTCGCCGGGTCCCAATGAATTCGGCACACCGACGGTGGTCATCAGAACTTCGTTGGAGGACAGACGCTGAAGCACGGCGGATTGTGCTTTCGCGGAAAACTCGAGACCGCCGTACTGCTTGGGAATAATCATCCCGAAGAATTTTTCCTTCTTCAGGGTTTCCCAAACTTCCTCAGGCAGATCTGCGCGCTCAAAGGCCACTTCCCAGGCGTTGCACTTCGACACTACATCAACGCACTGGTTGTCGATGAAGGACTGCTCTTCTTCAGTCAGTCCGTTGTACTTGTTGCCCAGCAGCTTGTTCCAGTCCGGACGACCAGTGAACAGCTCGCCATCCCAACCGACGGTACCCGCATCAAGCGCAACCTGTTCGGTTGGTGACACTTTCGGAGCAACCTTCTTGAAGATTTCGAAGATCTTGGGCGTCAGCCACTGACGACGGATAGCCGGCAGGCCGCAGACCGCAGTGATTGCTGCACCAATGAACAGCACCAGCGCGAACCAGCCAGAAGCGAATATCAGGGAAAGAATCCCGATACCAACCATGACCCCAAGTGCAGGCTTAACACCTGCCTCGCGGCGCATGATTGTCAGGAGGGCGGCGGCCGCCACAACAAACAGGATAAATGTGATCATATGCTCTCTCTGCTTTCCTTGGGCTAAAAATCTCTCCGCAGGTACCGCAAGAGCCGGTTCTGCGGCGAAGTCTTGGCAAACAGGACCGTCTTCGCGCCAGGCAAATGCCCGAAGCGGGTCGAGTTACCCCTATGAATCATGCTGAAAGCGGGACGACTGAGCCCGTTTTGTGGAGCCGCGCACGCTGCCAGTGTGAATCAAGCTTACCTGAATACGGGGAAGAGTAACCATTAGATGACCTTTCCAAACGTTCATCCCCGCAGAATCAGGCGGTGATAATCACTCGTATGGCCGCCAGTCGAAGCTCCGAGCGCTCAATTGCACCCAATGCGGCAGCCCGCTGCTCCCGGAAATAAGCGATTTCGCTGTCGCGAACCGCTGGGTTCAATCGTTTGAGTGCTTCCAGGCGATCAATTTCCGACTGCAACAACGAGCCGACCCGCCCACTGGCGCTGTCGCGCAGCGCTGGCAGTGACTTGGCAGCCTGGGCCTGAGCCTTGCGCACCAGATCATCCACTTCGTCGCGGATGCGCGGAACAATCGTCTGAGCCGTTTTGCGACGAATGTTGGAGCAAAGATCGTTCAATCGCTCATGGCTCAGGGCGGCCGACAGATCCCTACCCGACATATCCAGCAGCAGTCGCACCGGCGACGGTGGCAGATAGCGGCTGAGCTGAAGCTCGTCCGGTGCCGGGCAGTGCACTTCAAACACTGCTTCAAGCAGCAGCGTACCGGGCTTGAGACCTTTGACTTCGATGGTGGCCAGCGACGCCTTGCCGAGACCGGACGCGATCACTGAATCCATCAGGCCAGTAATCAGGGGATGCTCCCAGGTCACAAAACCCAGATCTTCCCGCTCAAGTCCTTTCTGCCGATTCCAGGTGAGAGTCATGGCGTCATCATCCAGGCCCGCCAGATATCCGGCCTGGTAATGCTCGCTCGGACGCAGAATCAGCGCGTCTTCGGAGTGCTCCTCCGTATCTACACCAAGGATATCGCAGGCCTGCAGCAAGTAGCCTTCCAGCTGCTCGGGCTGCTCCATTTCATCGAGCGAGGTGATCAGTTGCTCGGCTTCCGCCGGGCGACAGGAATTGAGTTCGATCAGCGCATCCCGACCGGCTTCCAGCTCTTTGCTGAGCTGCTCGGCTTGGTCTCGGGTCTTCTTGATGAGTTCATCTGCAGCGGCCTCGTCGCCGTCCAGCACTTGCTGCCACGCAGGCCTGACATTCTCGAGCACGGTTCCGCCGAACGCGCAGCTCTGCTCAAATGCGTTCAAACCTTCGTGCAACCAGCGGAATTGACGCTCCTGGGCGCTTCCCTGCAGGTAGGGCACCCGAATATCCACGGTACTGGTCTGGCCGATGCGGTCCAGGCGGCCTATTCGCTGTTCCAGCAGGTCCGGATTCGACGGCAGATCAAACAGCACCAGATGGTGAGCAAACTGGAAATTACGGCCTTCGCTGCCGATTTCCGAACAGATCAGCGCCTGCGCGCCCTGCTCCGTTTCCGCGAAGTAAGCCGCGGCCCGATCCCGCTCAATCAGCGTCAGATGCTCATGAAACGCGGCACTACGAATTCCGGCCCGCAGTTGCAAATGCTCTTCCAGCGCCATCGCGGTGGTGGCATGAGCGCAGATCACGAGAACTTTGGCGGGCTTAAGCGCCGTCAGCGTTTTTTCAAGCCAGAGCACTCGCGGGTCTTCTGCCAGCCAGTCAGAATCAGCCGCTGTCTGTTCCGGCGTGAGGCCTGCAATACCCTGCAGCACTTCGGGAGGATAAAGCTCTGGAGCTTCGAGCGGTTCGCCGGTGACCTGCCGGCCGGGAAAACCGGGCACGGCCGCCCGGGTATTGCGGAACAGCACACGGCCGGTGCCATGACGATCCAGCAGGGCATCGATAATCGCGGCGCTGGGCTTGGGCCGGTTCAGCAGCGAGTCCAGTTCTTCACCCAGCCACTCACGCAGTAGTGCCTGAGCCGCCTCATCGGGCTTACCCTCTTCCGGCAACTGACGAACCAGCTCGTTGATACGCGCGTAGTCCGATTCCTGAGCCCGAAACTTCTCAAGGTCAGGATAGCGATCCGGGTCCAGCAGGCGCAGTCGGGCAAAATGGCTGGCCACGCCCAACTGTTCCGGAGTTGCCGTCAGCAGCAGCACGCCGGCGGTCTGCTGGGACAGGGTTTCGACCATCTTATATTCAGGGCTTGGGCTGTCCGGAGACCAGGCCAGGTGATGCGCCTCGTCCACGCACAGAAGATCCCAGCCAGCGGCCAGCGCGTGCTCCCGGGCTTCCTCGTTTTCCATAAGAAACTCGAGGCTACACAGGCTTAGCTGCTGGTCGAGGAAAGGATTCTCGCCAGCGGGCTCATCATCGAGCGCCAACAAGGCCTCTTCCAGCGTCTCCGGTCCTTCGTCCAGCTCATAACGTTTCTGGTCGACAATGCTGAACGCCAGATTGAAACGTCTGAGCATCTCAACCAGCCACTGATGCAGCAGAGGTTCTGGTACCACGATCAGCACCCGTTTGGCCCTGCCGGTATGGAGCTGGTAATGGAGAATCAGGCCGGCCTCGATGGTTTTGCCCAGACCTACCTCATCTGCCAGCAGCACACGGGGGGCATGGCGACGGGCAACTTCATGGGCGATGTACAGCTGATGCGGAAGATGGGAGATTCGTGCACCCAGAAGACCCTGCCCTGACGACGCCGCCAGACGTTCAAACTGCATCAGCGTGGCGACTCGCAGGCGAAACGCGCCATTACGATCAAACTGACCGGCAAACAGGCGCTGCTGAGGTGCGGAGAAATCAAGATTGCTGCTGAGCTTGAGCTCGGATACGGCGATGTCTGCACCGCTCTCATCCTGGCCGTGATATATCAGGACGCCGCGCCGGTCCTCAATATCAGTCACCGTCAACTGGCCGCCCTCTTCCAGCTCTACGGTGTCGCCAACTCTGAACAGTATCCGCGCCAGCGGCGCCTGGTCGACAGCGTAAATCCGCTCTTCCAGAGCCGCCGGGAATCCCAGAGTTACGGTGCGACCGGCTATCTCAGTGACCACACCCAAACCCAGATCGGGATCGCTGTGACTGACCCAGCGCTGACCTATAGCAAAATCATCTGTACGCAAAAAACTTTTCCCCTTAACAGAATCGCGGAGCGCCAGCATAGCCGGGCTCATCGCCGAACCCGGTCACCATACCGCTTCTGTTATGTTTGTCAGTAACGAAATCAATGAAACGATCAGGCCGCCCCAGATCAACGTCGGGCAATTTGCTGAAGTCGCGGCTCGCGGACCCAGAAAGCACAGGCTCCGCATACGGCGGCGGGCACCACAAAGAGATTGAGGATGGGCACCATAGCCGCCAGAGCGACCGGCAGGCCAAAGCCGATCGCTGAAAAGCGTGACATGGCGAGTGTGCGTCGCAGCTGACCAAAGCCCACTTTGTGGTTGTCTGCTGGGTAGTCCACGTACTGCAGCGCCATCATCCAGGCATTGAACAGGATCCACAGAACTCCGACGACCAGATTAACCACCGGAATCAGTCCCAGGATCAGCAGCAAAAGCGCCCTGGGAACGTAATAGACAATCTTGTGAAGCTCGCGCGCCAGCGAGCGCGGGATGTCTTTGAGAATGGTTTTCCAGCCGCCATCCTCAGGCAACGGCCGACCCGTCAGCCGCAACTCCGTCATCTCTGCAAGATAACCATAGAAGGGCGACCCGATAAGATTAGCCAAAAGTACAAATCCATAAGCCAGCAGGAGGAGGATCACCAGGCCGTACAGAATCCAGAACAGCCAGTCCAGGCTCTGCAGCCAGTTCCAGTCCGGCAGCCAGCTCATGGCCGCTGCGATCAGCGAATCGAACACGCCCGCCAGATACCAGAACAACAGCCCGAAAATAACGAGATTGAGGGCCAGGGGGATGATGACAAACAGTCGCAGGCCAGGTTGGCGAATGAGTGAAAAGCCTTCTCCGAGGCAGGAAAGTCCACGAAAGAAACCACCATTCATCGTAATGCCCTATCCCTGCCTGTTGACCTGTCAATCGGAGGATTTGATTGCCGCAGTGCAAGCCGACGACGGCTGTACATGGCGCGACGCAAGCATATCATGGTCGCCTCACACCGCACGAAGATCGAGGTTCCATTGAAACAAACCCTGGATCACTGGCTGGGCCAATCGAAACACTGGCAGGCCCTGTTTGCCATCATCGCCCTTACCGTGATGTTTCTGTCCACAACCGAGCGGGATTACGCCGTCGGCGCCGCTTCCAATGACAAAATCAACCATGCTATTGCCTTTTTGGCCCTGGCTTTGACGGCGTGCATTGGCTGGCCGAAGCGAGTGAGGAGCGCCGTCATTCTTGTGATGGGATACGGCCTGCTGATCGAAGTCATTCAGTCGTTTCTCCCCTATCGCCAGTTTTCTCTGCTGGACTGGGTAGCGGACATCGTCGGCGCGGTACTCGGGATGCTGGTGGCGGCGGCTTTGATGAGAAATCGTCGCTCATCACCGCCCTGAGTCCAGTCGTCCCTGGAATGCGACGACGACTTTTTGTACGGCTTTCAACGACCATGAGGACAGCGTGAGAGATCAGCCTGAACCGGTGTAGGAGATATCTCACATGCTTGTAAGTATTTGCGGGAACTTTTTGCCAAAAATACCCTACACAAGGGTAAGAAAAATACAAAAACAAACGGATTCAAAGCATTAGGACAGCGACAGGCATCCCGACCAATTGTTCATTGCCGCACATTCATGAAAGTTCACATGTCGTATTGCTAGACTGCTTCTCGTCAAGGATGACAAGGAAAGGACGACGCAGTGACGCGCTCCCGCCGGATGCGGGAAGAAGCAGGGATTGTACGGAAGCAACGCTTAAGGGATAACTATTCAGTGCGCCGGCTCGGATGCCGATGCCATAGAATAGCGTAGGGATACAGACCGCTACACCGGAAGGTAGCTCAGGAACACAGAAGGATCTGTATCAGAAGACGGCCAGAAGGCCGTCTTTTTTTTCGCCTCCAGCATCTGTTTTACGCGTTTATCGCCCGACGCTCACAAAAATGAATCAATACCAACGGCGTCATCCGCCAGCCTTGCCGGGTCTGGCGTAAGCCTCTGGCTCAGCAGCTTTTTAGTCAGCATGAATTCTGAGGGACGATTGACGCAATCGGCAGCAGTCAGCTGGCCGTTCTGGAAATAAAACGCCGCAAAGCTTCGGCTGGTTTGCGGATTGCCCCTGATCACCACCTGGTCATATCCCTGGCTCAGACCAGCAATTTGCAGCTTCAGATCGTACTGATCAGACCAGAACCACGGCAGGCTGTTGTTAGCGGACCGCTCGCCACACAGCGTCCCAGCAGCGGCTTTGGCCTGCTCCATCGCATTGGGCACTGACTCCAGCCGACGCCAATGGCCAGACTCTGGAATCCACTGACTGGCGCAATCGCCGGCAGCGACAATGTCCGGGTCGTCGGTCTGGCAGCACTCATCAACGAGAATACCGTTTTCTGTTTTGAGTCCTGCCGCGCCCGCGAGCTCGGCATTGGGAATCACACCGACGCCGACAATCACCACATCCGCCGGATAGCAGGCTCCATCCGAACAGGTCACCCGCTCAACCTGACCGTCACCCTCAAACGCCGTGACGGTAACCCCGGTGCGAATCACCACACCAGCTTCGTGGTGAACTCGCTGATAAAAGGCAGAGACCTCAGGCGCGGTGACCCGCTGCAGTATCCGTTCGGCCCGCTCCAGCACTACCACCTCGAGCCCCTGCTTTCGCAGAGATGCCGCCGCTTCCAATCCTATGTAGCCGCCGCCGACGATAACCGCACGACGCGCCGTGGACAGATCCCTTCTGATAGCTTCCACGTCTGCCTGACTTCGCAAACCATGGACCCCACCCAGCGTCGCGCCCGGTATCGACAGGCGAATGGCTCGCGTGCCGGTGCAAAGCGCTAACTTGTCATAGGACAGTTCTCGCCCGTCGGAAAGCTGCAGGGTTTTCTGGAGGCGATTGATGGCCGTTACCCGGCCACTGACCAGCTCGACGTTCTGCTTGTCATAAAAAGCAGGCGGACGAATGGCCAGACTCTCGGCGGCGATGTCTCCGGCCAGAAACGCTTTGGACAGCGGTGGTCGCTGGTAGGGTAGCCGCGCCTCGTCGCTGATCATCAGGATCCGACCCAGCCACTTTTTCTGCCTTAGACTCGCGACCAGCTGCGCAGCGGCATGGCTGGCACCGACGATGACGCAGACAGAGTCGGTGCCGAACTGGGCTTCGGGCAGAGCCGGATCATGACTCATGGCTCAGTCCTGCTTCATGGGAGTGAGTTTGACCATCATGCTGGAGTAACCACGCACGAAGTTTGACTGGACCCGTTCCGGCTCGCTCTGCACCTCAATCTGATCAAAGCGCGCCAGCAGTTCCTCCCACAGAATCCGCAACTGCATCTCCGCCAGTCGATTGCCCATACAGCGATGGATACCGAATCCGAACGACAGGTGATTGCGGGCACCCTTGCGATCAACGATAAATTCATCCGGTCTATCGATGGACCGCTCATCACGGTTCCCCGAGGCGTACCACATCACGACCTTGTCGCCTTTGCGGATGACCTCACCGTTCAGCACCACATCCTCTTTTGCGATGCGACGCATGTAAGCGAGCGGCGTTTGCCAGCGGATGATTTCCGACACCATGTTGGGAATCAGCCCCGGGTTTGCCTTCAGTTTCTTGAACTCTTCCGGGAACTGATTCAGTGCCAACACGCCGCCTGTCATTGAATTTCGTGTCGTGTCGTTTCCACCCACGATCAACAGCACCAGGTTGCCGATGATTTCCATGGGGCGGCGGATCATGTCTTTCGTTTCCTCGTTGTAGACCATCAGGCTGAGGAGATCGAAACCCGGTGGCTCGCCCGCATCCCGCCGGATCTCTTTTTCACGCCACAGTTGAGCGAATGTCCGAGCGGCATCGGCCGCCGCTTCGAAGAGTTCGTCACGCGCTGTCTGACCGCCAGTGGTCTCGGGACTGGCCGCGGCTACGTCGGAGAAATAGACCAGCTCACGTCGACGCTCGTAGGGGAAGTCAAGCAGGGTCGCCAGCATCCGGGCGGTCAGCTCGATGGAGACGCGATCAACCCAGTCGAACGACTCACCCACGGGCAGGTTATTGAGCACATCTTGGGTGCGCGTCCGGATCAGGCTCTCCATTTCCTTGAGATTCTGGGGCGCCACGACGCCCTGGACCGCTTGCCGATGCGTATCGTGCCTCGGCGGATCCATGGCAATGAAGGTTTCAACATCCAGACCTGCCGGCGGATTACCTATCGTGATGATCGGCTCAGCTGAAAACAGATCATGACGCTTGTCGACAAACAGAATGTCCTCAAAACGGGTAATCGACCAGAAAGGCCCGAACGCACTGCGGCGCTGGAAATGCACCGGCTTCTCATCGCGCAAACGCTTGAAGTAGGAACCCCATTTGTCCTGACGCCAGAGAAACGGATTGCTGACGTCGATGTCTTCCAGTGGCAAGGTCGATACATCCGGCAATGGCTCTTCTTTGAATTCAGGCACTGCCGCCGCCAGACCGAGCCGGTCCAGAGTCTGTTGCAGAACCTGGGCTGCCTTGAGCTGCCAATGAATGGGAACAAAACGGGCACTCAGATTCATTGCATGGGTCTGGATTCGCATCGTTATGCTCCTTTACATCTGAAATTCAGGAAGGCGCACGACAAGGCCATCCAGCTCGTCGGTGACCCGAATCTGGCAGGCCAGACGTGACGTCAGGTCACTTTCTGGCGTCATCTTCAGCACCTGCAGCTCGCTGTTCTCGATGTTGCCTGTCTTCGCATACCAGGCCGGGTCCACAATCACGTGGCAGGTCCCACAGGCACATTCGCCGCCGCAGTCCGCATCAATGCCCGGAACCAGATTGTCAGCCGCATGCTGCATCAGCGATTTGTCGGCCTCGATTTCAACCTCGTGCTCGGTGCCGTCGTATTCGATGAAAGTCACGTGTCCCATAAGCCCCTCTCTTACTCATTAATTGGCGCGCAAGCAGCCCACAACCGGGCGCACTGCTCAGCCTCCAGATTGACCTTCCCGAGCCGCGCTCAACAGGTCCGCAATTGACAGAAGGGGGACATAAAAAGACAATCGATCAATAATTCCGCATGCATAGGCCTATGACTCCAACCACATCGGCGAACGCCAGAGCGCTAGCCGGCATCCCTACCAACTACACGCGCCTGATCGCCCAGTCCCTTGGCCTGCAGGCAAAGGGGTTGCCTGAGCTATTGCGGGGAACCCATCTCACCGTTGAGCAATTGCTGGACGACACCACTCGGCTCACCACCGAGCAGCAGATCACCATCGTCGAGAATGCCTTGGCGATTTCCGGCGACCCATGGCTGGGATTGCGGTTGGGCAAGCGATTGACGCCCGCCGTCCACGGACCGATGGGCTACCTGTTGAGCAGCAGCCCAGACCTGATGGCTGCCATTGAAGCCTTCCGGGCCTTCCTGCCCACCCGGGCCGGATTTATCCAGCTGGATCTGAAGCAGAGGGACGGCTTCCTGATTATCCTCTGCACACTGGATGCCGACATGAGTCCCGAAGTCGGCCGATTCATGGCAGAGATCTGTGCTCTGGCTATGCTTTCCTGCGCCGAATTCATCATTGGCCGTCCGGCCCATGAGGCGGAAATGTATTTCGCCCACCCCGATCCGGGGCCCGAGGCCGGCTACAGAGACTACATCCCCGGTGCCTGTTTTTTCTCGAACGATCAGTTGGAAATGCGGTTTCCGCTGGCGCTGTGCCGGATCCCCAACGTCATGGCCAACCACGAGACCTACGCCCTGGCACGGCAACAGTGCGAGGCCATACTGGCCAGCCTGAACGGCGCGCCGGACAGTTGCAGGCGACAGATCGAAACCATGATGCTTTCGCTACCCGCGGGGACCTTGACCGAGGAAGACGCCGCAGCGGCGCTGTTTATCAGCAAGCGCACTCTGGCTCGGCGTTTGAAGCAGGAAGGGACTGGGTTTCGGGAGATTCGTGATGAGATTCTGGCCAAGCAGGCGAAGCGCCACCTGCGGGATGGACGGCTGTCGGTGGAGTCCATCGCTTCGTTGCTGAACTACCACGACAGCGCCAGCTTCCGCCGCGCCTTTAAACGCTGGAGCGGTATGACGCCGGATCGCTACCGACAGGAAAGCGAAACCTGAGCCTGAAATGAGCCGCGCTCACTGGTTTCGGCCTAACCCGGCATCCCTTCAAATTCCGGTGCATCGCCGGAATTGAGATCCCAAGCCGGCCTGCGTGCGGTGTAAAGGCGAGCCTTGGCCGTAATGGCCACCTCCGTGTCCAGACACCCCGCCGGCACCAACAGCAAGCCTTCGATCTGAGTACTCGGCAAAGCCGAGCCGCAGACCTTACAGAAGCACTTGTTGTGACGGCTATCCGGCAACCGATAAGACGTCACCGCATCCGCGCCCTGCAGCCAGACCAGCTCCGCAGACTTGGAAAACAGATTCGCCGCATGAGCCGAGCCAGTGTCCTTTTGACAGTAGACGCAGTGGCAAAGGTACAGACTCTGGAAATCGCCCCGGATTTCAAACTTCACGGTGCCGCAGAGGCACGAGCCTTGATGGGTCATTGAGGTTTTTCCTTTAGATCAGGCTATGCAAAAGAAAATCGTGATTTGCCAACTCTAGAACCGCTGCCGAAACTTTTCAGGCTCGCTTGCACACAAATCACAAGGCACTGGGCAATCAATCACCCGCCAGATAAATCCGCACCACATTAAACTCCTCGAACTCATTCAGGTCCGGCCAGGTTCTGGCCTCTCTGGTCTCGATAAGCTGATAGGCATCATTTCCCAGTACTTTGATACGGGAATCCGCCAGCAGCACCTGGTCGGCGCGTTCGAGCATGGTGGCCAGCAGGGGGCGGTTTTCGGGATCGTAGAGCACGTCGGCGGCAACGAGCAGGTCGATGGGACCTTCGACGCGGTTCCAGTCGTCCGAGAGGGTGACGGTCACGCCATTGGTTTCAGCGTTAGCCTTGGCTGCCGCGAGGGCGCCGGGGTCGATATCGCAGGCGATGACTTCGCGGGCGCCGGCCAGGGCGGCGGCGATGGCAACTACGCCGGAGCCGGAGCCGAAGTCCAGAACCCGTTTGTCTTTGACGTATTCGGGATGATCGAGAATGAAGCTGGCGAGGCACTGGCCGCTGGCCCAGCAGAAGGACCAATACGCTGGTTCAGCAACGACGGCCTGGGCCTCGTCGTGGCTAAGCGGGCCTTCGAGCACGGCAGGATCGAAAAGATGCAGCGCGATCTGTGGACAAGCGTCCGGATGGGTCAACGCGAGCTGCCCACGCGATAGTGTGGCTCGCAGATGCTGCAGCAGTTCAGCCGGCGCTGAGCCTGCTCTACCGGAGTTATGGGGTGGTTCGTGGACAAGATCGTTCATGGGGCAGTAGAGTACTGCATTTTCCGCTGCGGGCAGAGCGTCTCTATTGGGTTCGGCCTGCATTTGTCTTTGATCTCCGGGCTTTGGGCCTTAGGTCTTTGGCCTCTGCCATTTCAAACACCGTTTCCTAACGCCCCTACTCCGGGCCCATCCCAATGAGCCGGTAGCCCATGACACGCCCCGACACCGACGACTACACCTCCCTGTTTCTGAACGATGTCCCTCTGATGGACGTTCGCGCGCCCGTGGAGTTTTTGCACGGCAGCTTCCCCAATACTGTCAATGCGCCTCTGATGGATGATGAGGAAAGGCACCGGGTAGGCACGCGCTATAAAGAGCAGGGACAGGATGCGGCGATTGAACTGGGCCACCAGTTGGTCAGAGATGACATCAAGGCTGCACGGGTGGAGCAGTGGAAGCGCTTCGCCATTGAACATCCGGAAGGCTACCTGTTCTGCTTCCGGGGTGGCCTGCGCTCTCGCACGGTTCAGCGCTGGATGGCCGAGGCAGGCGTCGATTATCCGTTGGTGAAAGGCGGCTACAAAGCCCTGCGCCGGTTTCTCATCGACCAGTTGGAGCGCGATAGCCAGGAAGCCGACCTGGTGCTGCTGAGTGGCCGCACCGGCACGGGCAAGACCCGAGTCCTGAAAAAGCTGCCCAATCATGTCGATATGGAAGGCATCGCCAATCATCGTGGGTCAAGTTTCGGGCGGATGACCAGCCCCCAACCGACCCAGATTGATTTTGAAAATGCCCTGGCCGTCGATCTCATGAAAGCTCGGAGACGCGCTGGGCCAGTCGTGGTTGAGGATGAAGGTCGCCTGATTGGCCGCTGTGCCCTGCCCGACACTCTGCGCGGCGCTATGGCTCGGGCACCGCTGGCCGTGCTGGAAAGATCCCTTAGCGAAAGAGTCACAATCATTCGTGAGGATTATGTTGAGGAGATGCTCCGAAGCTACCAGTACAGGGACGGAGAGCTTGCCGGATGGGAAAATTTTCGGGACTATCTGACTCAGGCCCTGGACCGGATACGCAAGCGTCTGGGTGGCCAGCGCCACGAACATCTGCGCAATTTGATGATTCAGGCGCTCGAGCTTCAAAAGGTGGACGGCAATACTGACGCCCACAACCTCTGGATTGAAGCTCTTCTGAAAGACTATTACGACCCTATGTACGACTACCAACTGAGCCAAAGGCAAGGTCTGGTCGTAGTGCGGGGCAGCGAAACAAGTATCGCTGAGTGGGCGAAGTCCGTTTCTAGCAAGTAGTAAGAACACCAACTCAAGGAGTGAACATGGAAGATTTTCTCGACAGCGAGAAGGCCTCAGATCTGGCCGAAAAAGGCATCACGATGGTGATGACGTACGCGCCAAAAGTACTGCTGGCCATCGTTACATTGATGATCGGTATGTGGCTTATCAACCGCTTCATCCGAGTGCTTGATCACCGCCTTGGCGCCAAGGACCCCACACTAAACAAGTTCCTTTGCGGCCTCCTGGGCGCGGTTCTGAAAATACTCCTGCTGATTTCTGTCGCGTCCATGGTGGGTATTGCGACCACCTCATTCGTGGCCATTATCGGTGCCGCCGGTCTGGCGATTGGCCTGGCGCTTCAAGGTAGCCTTGCGAACTTCGCAGGTGGGGTGCTGATTCTGATCTTCAAGCCATTCAAGGTGGGCGATACTCTCGAAGCGCAGGGGTACCTCGGCTCCGTCGCCGAAATCCAGATCCTCTACACCATCATTAACACCTTCGATAATCGCCGAATCATTATCCCCAACGGCGAGCTGGCCAACTCCAGCCTGACCAACCTCAGCGCTTATGCGACTCGCCGCTGCGACATGACCTTCGGTATCGGTTATGACGATGACATCGACAAGGCCAAGGCGATCTGCAAGCGTCTGATCGAAGAAGATGAGCGTACTCTCGATGAGCCCAGCCCGCTGATTGTTGTTGGCGCGCTGGGCGAAAGCTCGGTGGACCTGACCGTGCGCTGCTGGACCAAGTCCGGCGACCTGTGGCCCTTCTACTGGGACATGCAGGAGCGCGTAAAGAAAGCCTTTGGTGCAGAAGACATTTCCATTCCGTTCCCGCAGCGGGATGTGCATTTGTACAAAACATCACAGGATTAAACGTTGTCCCGCGGTGGGTTCATCTAAGCTGACTGATAACCGTCTTTGAAGGCGCTCCTGACCGGGCGCCCTGTTGTCGGGCCGGCGTTGTTCGCCGGTTTCGACTGTTATGACTGGTCGGAGGTCTTGGATATGCCAGTAAAGCAGTTGCAGCAATATCTGGATGAAGCCGGGGTGGAGTATGTTTGCCAACAGCACCCCGAAACCTTTACCGCGAAGGAGCTTGCCAGCCACGTTCAGGTGGCTGGCGATCAGGTTGCCAAAACCGTGATCGTTGAGCTGGACGGGAAAATGGCCATGCTGGTGATGCCTGCCACTTGGCGGGTGCACTGGGATCGCCTCATGCGCGAGCTGGAGACAGACTTCGTTGAACTGGCGGATGAGCAGGAGTTTCTGGATTGCTTTCCCGACTGTGAGTTGGGCGCCATGCCCCCCTTCGGAAACCTGTTTGGCATGTCCGTTTACTGCGCTGAGTCGCTGACCAGCCAGCCCGACATCGCCTTTGCAGCAGGTTCTCATACCGAGTCGGTTCACATGAAAACCAGCGATTTTCTGGAGCTCGTGAAGCCTGTGGTGATCAGCCGCGGCTTCACGGAACCGGGACGCAAGAAGCCCTCCTGGCTGGTGCGTCGCAAAGGCGAAGCCAGTCTCTCGGCAATGGGTGCGGACTCGCGCAACTCGGAAATGGGCGGGTACTGACGTCCTGATCCTGAGGCTGGACCGGTAGACTTGAGAGAGTGGCAGGCCCTCAATGGCGATAACCGCCAGTCACGGAATTTAAGCCTTGAGAGTCGTTGCTGATCGGACGACTTGTCTGCAAGGCGTCTTTGCGTACACTGGGGTTCCGTCTTCATTAGGCCGCGTTATGGACCCCAACTCTTCTGCTGCGGCTGGCTCTCGGGCCAGTAACACCGCTACTGCTGACAAAGGCGACACCCAAACGGGCAACGATGTTGCCCGGTACGATGTCGTTGTGGTGGGCGCGGGCATGGTGGGTGCTGCGCTTGCGCTCGGGCTCAGACGCTCTGGCTACTCAGTCGCTATGATCGAGAAAGCGCCGCCTGAGCCTCTGAACGATACCGACACGCCCGATCTTCGGGTATCCGCCATCAGCGTAGGTAGCGAGCGCTATCTCCGCTCTCTGGGCGTCTGGGATGAGATCGTGGGCTTTGGGGTTACGCCCTATTGCCGCCTGAGTGTCTGGGACGATACGCCCCATCCGCTTTCGTCTTTCATGCAGCGTCCGCCGGCACGAACGACGTTCGACGCTGACGACGTCAAAGTGCCTCACCTCGGCCACATCATCGAAAATCGCTTTATCCAGATGGCCCTGTGGCAGGGTGCCGAGAAGGCGGGCGTTGTCATACTTGCGCCAGCGGAAGTCGCAGCACTCGACAATCCCAAGGCTGGCAAAGAGCCGAACTCGGCGATTTTGCCCGCGACCGTCACGCTCAAAGACGGCAGCTCAATCGCCAGCCAACTGATCGTGGGTGCCGACGGGGCTAATTCACATATCCGCCAGCTCGCCGGCATTGGCACCACCCGCAATCAATACGGCCAGCAGGCACTGGTCGCCTGCGTCCAATATGCCGGGCCAGTTGAGGACATCACCTGGCAGGCTTTCCATCCGACTGGGCCCAGGGCTTTTCTCCCGCTCCACAGCGTCAATAGCGAGTACAGCTGGGCCTCCCTGGTCTGGTATGACCGCCCCGAACGACTGGAGCAGCTCAAGGCCCTCTCCGCCGAAGCGTTTCTGGAAACGGTCCAGCGCAACTTTCCGAAGCAACTGCCACCGCTCTCTCACCTGGGTGGTCGAGCCAGCTTTCCCATCGCCCGCCAGCATGCCCATCACTATTTCAGTGGTCGGGTTGTCCTGGCCGGCGATTCCGCGCACACGGTCAACCCGCTGGCCGGCCAGGGAGTCAATCTCGGGTTTCAGGATGCCGAGGCTCTTCAGTCCATTCTCCATGAGGCTCGCCGCAGCCAGCAGGACCCTGGTGCAGCATCGCTTCTGACGAGCTATGAAGCCGAACGGCGGCCAACCACCACCCGGATGATGCAGGTACTGGATCTGTTCTATTACCTCTTCAGCAATGCTCATCCACCCCTGCATCTGCTGCGCAATCTGGGATTGGGAATGGCCCAGGCGGTGCCCACGGCCCGCAATCAGGTCTGTCGTTATGCGATGGGACTGGACTCAGAGCTGCCAAGATCACTACAGCTGCTGCTGGAGCTGCGCCGTAACGGCCTGCCTCCTCTGCCGTCAGCATCGACCCTACCGCGATTTCCAAGACCAAGATTGTTACCTTTGCCAGGAAGACGTCGCGGCCCACTCTCCTGAGGCGGGCATTGCCCGCTTGATCCGAGCAAGCCTACTGCCGATAGGAAACCGATATGTCAGAAACCATCTTCGATAAAATCATTGCCCGCGAGATACCGGCCGAAATCGTTCATGAAGACGATCTCAGTCTGGCCTTCAAGGACATCAATCCCCAGGCACCCGTGCACCTGCTGATTATTCCCAAAAAGCGTATTGCAACGATCAATGACATTGAGCCAGAGGATCGGGAGGTCGTTGGCCACCTGTTTACCGTGGCAGCCAAGCTGGCGGCGGACATGGGCTTTGCCGAAGATGGCTACCGCGTCGTGATGAACTGCAACCAGCTCGCCGGCCAGACGGTCTATCACATCCACCTGCATCTGCTGGCCGGCAAGCCACTGGGCTGGCCGCCCTACACTGACGTCGCCAAACAGGGGTAACCAGCCTCTTGGGTGCTTTAAAGACGCCTGACGAGCGTTACATCGTAGTCAAAGGTCAACTATGGCGGGCAACCGACCCTTCGCTGGATGAGTCTGAACGTCAGCGTTGGGTTGATCGATTGATGGATTGCCGGCGTGCTGTGGCCAGTGCGCGGCGCAACGGTGATACTGAGGCTGAGCGAGAAGCTCGCAACGGCGTGGACCAGGCCAAGCAGGCGTTGGGTGAACGCGGACCCGTCTGGTGGGACGACGGTGCACCAGACTACAACCGCAAGAAAATTCAGAACACGCCCTATAAGACGTGGTATGAGTCACTCGAGAATCAGTAATTCAGACGATCCAGAACATGCCGGTGAGGCGAGTTTGAGCGCTTCCAGATGCGGGGCGGTGCCTGGGCCATTTTGGCACCGCCTCGCTCTAAAACGCCGGTTAGCCCATCAGGAAGCCGGGCCGACGAGTTTTTCAGTCTGCTCGAGGGAGGTGTGGCGAACGTCCTCACCTTCAACCATGTAAATCACGTTTTCGGCGATGTTACAGGCGTGGTCGCCAACGCGTTCCAGTGCCCTCAATACCCACATGATCGACATGCAACGTGAGATGGTCCGCGGATCTTCCATCATGAAGGTGATCAGCGTGCGAACCGCGGCCTGGTACTCCTGATCGACTCGTTTGTCTTCACGGATAATCGCTACCGCCTGCTGGGAATCCAGGCGAGCGAAGGCATCCAGTGAGTCGCGCAGCATTGTCGCGGCGTGCTCGCTCAGATGGCGGGCTTCCACGTAGCCTCTGGGAGCCTGACCTTCTTCCGCCAGCTGGGCCGCAAACTTGGCGATTTTCTTCGCCTCGTCACCCACGCGCTCCAGATCTGCAACCATCTTGATCACTGATACCACTAGTCGCAGGTCCCGCGCAGTGGGCTGGCGTTTGGCGATGATGCGGGTAGCTTCCTCATCGATCTCCATTTCCAGTTTATCGACCTGCTTGTCCTTGGCGCGAACTTCGTCTGCGGTAAAACCATCACCCACGATCAGGGCATCTACGGCGTCTCTTACCTGCTGTTCAACCATTCCGCCCATGCGCAGAAAGTCGGTCTTGAGCTGGGCCAGCTCTTCGTTGAACTGGTTGGAGGTATGATCTCCGTAAGCATTCTCATCTCTTTTCATAGCGACTCTCCTCGCTGACGCTGAATCCCGAATGCAAGCTTAGCCGAAGCGACCGGTTATGTAGGATTCGGTCAGCTCATGTTCTGGGGCGGTAAAGACTTTATCCGTGTCGTTCACCTCAACCAGATGCCCCAAGTGGAAGTAAGCCGTGCGGTCAGAAACACGGGCGGCCTGCTGCATCGAGTGGGTCACGATGATGATGGTATAGCTTTCAGAAAGCTCTGCAATCAGCTCTTCGACGGTGGCTGTCGCGATCGGGTCCAGCGCTGAGCAGGGCTCATCCATCAGAACCACTTCCGGGCTCACCGCAATCGTCCGGGCGATACACAGACGCTGCTGCTGACCACCGGAAAGGCCGGTGGCAGGTGAGTCCAGTCGGTCTTTGACTTCATTCCAAAGGCCGGCCTTACGCAGACTGGTTTCGACAATCTCGTCCAGCTCGGAGCGACGGTTGGCCAGTCCATGAATCCGCGGTCCATAGGCCACGTTGTCAAAGATGGACTTGGGAAACGGGTTGGGCTTCTGGAAAACCATGCCGACCCGCGCGCGTAGCTCCACCACGTCCCGCTTGGGATCGTAGATGTCGCTACCATCCAGGGTTAACTGACCGCGCACCTTACAGTTTTCGATGCGGTCGTTCATGCGGTTCAGGCAGCGAAGGAAGGTCGACTTACCGCAACCTGAAGGGCCGATGAAAGACACCACTTCATTCTGGGCAATATCGAGGCTGATCTTTTTGATCGCCCGGTTCTCACCATAGAACACTTCAACGTCACGCAGCTGGAATTTTGCTTTACCGTCAGCTACCAGAGGTTTGCCGACCGTCTGGCTCGGAACGATTTTGCCATCCAGCCCATCGTCTTTAGGCTTTGTGCCGGCCGCTTTGGGAGCTTCCGTCGCCTTGGTGTCTGTACCCAGGTCTTTGGTCATGATTGCCATGGATCTCTCCTCCTTACCACTGCCGCTCAAGCTTCTTGCGAAGCCAGATAGCCAATGCATTCATACTGATAAGAAACGCCAGCAGCACCATGATGGCAGCAGACGCACGTTCAATAAAAGCAAGTTCAGGGCTGCTCGACCAGAGGTAGACCTGTACCGGCAACACCGTTGCACTGTCGAAGAACCCATCGGGGATGTCGACAATAAACGCCACCATACCAATCAGCAGCAGCGGTGCGGTTTCACCCAGTGCCTGGGCCATGCCGATGATGGAACCCGTCAGCATGCCGGGCATCGCCAAAGGCAGCACATGGTGCAGTACCACCTGCATCTTCGAAGCACCAAGACCCTGAGCCGCTTCGCGGATAGACGGCGGCACACTCTTGATGGCAGCTCGGCTGGCGATGATGATGGTTGGCAGGGTCATGAGCGTCAGCACCAGCCCGCCCACCAGAGGCACGGACCGTGGCAACCCGAACAGGTTGATAAACACAGCCAGACCCAACAGGCCAAAGATGATCGAGGGTACCGCCGCCAGATTGTTGATATTAACTTCAATGAAGTCGGTCAGCCGATTCTTGGGCGCGAACTCTTCAAGATAGATAGCGCCGGCGACACCAATAGGGAAAGACAGCACGACCGTGACAATCATGGTCAGAAGCGATCCGACAATGGCCCCCAGCACCCCGGCACGGGCCGGATCGCGGGAGTCACCGTTGGTAAACATCACGTCATTGAAGCTGGTACTGATTATGCCTTTCTCTTCAAGCAGATCGACCCACTGCTGTTGCTGCTCATCCAGCTTGATGGAGTACGCATCGTCGTCTTTGTGTTTGACGTAGACGTCCACGTTCGAGTTGGCCAGGAAGGTCATGGTCTGGGTGGTATTGAGCAGGGCGGGATCGGACTGCAGAAGTTCCCGCACGTCGCTGGTAGCGTAGGGATTGATCAGGCCACGGACGTCGGATGCATCGTCAGGCCCTGCCCCAGGAATCTGTGCCGTGAGCGCCTGAACCAGAGGCTCCATGAAGTCCGCCATGTCCAGCTCGTCCGGATCCGATGCATCTTCAATGTACATGGCCTCGCCATCGAGGGTCACGTTGACGGTAATCGTGGTCTTGACGAAGCCTGCGGCACCTTTGGAAATGATGTCCGTGAACAGGAACACCAGAGCCAGCAGGGCAATCGAGATGGCACCGATACCGTAAGCCTTGAAGCGGGCTTCCTTGCGGTAGCGCCGCTTGAGGGACTGGCGGACGATCTCCGCCTGGGACTTATGATCAATCATACTGTTCCCTATACTTGCGGACGATTTTGAGAGCCACTACGTTCAGTAACAGCGTTACCAGGAACAGAAGCGCGCCAAGGGCGAAGGCCGACAGCGTCTTGGCACTGTCAAACTCCTGGTCACCGGTCAGCAGAGTCACGATCTGTACAGTCACGGTGGTAACAGCATCCAGCGGGTTGCCCGTCAGATTGGCGGCCAGACCTGCCGCCATCACCACGATCATGGTCTCACCAATCGCCCGCGACACCGCCAGCAGAATGCCGCCCATAATGCCTGGCAGAGCGGCTGGGAAGATCACTTTCTTCATGGTTTCGGAATGGGTGGCACCGAGTGCCAGGGAGCCATTGCGAAGGTGCTGCGGCACGGCGCTGATCACGTCATCAGAGAGAGACGAGACGAAGGGGATGATCATGACACCCATCACCAGCCCTGCGGCCAGTGCACTTTCCGAGGAGGCCTCAAGCCCTGCCATCGCAGCCAGATCGCGAATCGCAGGCGCAACAGTCAGGGCCGCAAAAAAGCCATAAACCACAGTGGGAATGCCCGCCAGCATCTCCAGCGCCGGCTTCACGATACTCCGCACCCGCTTGGTCGCGTACTCGGTGAGATAGATAGCGGACATCAGCCCTACCGGCACGGCGACCAGCATTGCGATAAAGGAAATCATCAGCGTGCCGACGAACAGCGGAATCACCCCGAAAGCGCCATCCGATCCGGTCTGGTCGGCACGCAAAGCGGTCTGCGGGCTCCACTGCAGGCCGAATAGAAACTCGGACATGGGCACTCGACCGAAGAAGCGCATGGTCTCAAAAGCGACTGAGAAAATAATGCCGAGGGTTGTGAGAATGGCCACCGCCGCGCAGGCGAAGAAGAACCAGCGGAGCGCCCGCTCGACATTTTCGCGCGCATTGACCCGCGGAGCGACCATGGTCCAACCGAGGAAACCGGCCAATACGGACACCGAAATCACCAGCGCCGTCATCAGAGTCTCGCTGGTGTTACGGTAACTGACCAGCGTCTCAGCGGCGCTGGCGACCGCCGGATCCACGAAACCTGGCGGCAGAGCGCCGCTGGCCACGTTGGCAATCTGGGTCATCAACAGGCTGGCTTCTCCCGAGGACTCGGGCTGGACCGAAGCAGGCAGGCTACTGATCACCAGTTCCTGAATCACCTGATTCTGGAAGAACGCCCAGCCAGCGAGAATCATCAGGCCGGGTATGGCGCACCAGATCGCTGCCCGGGCACCGTAGTAGAACGGCAGAGATTTAAGATACTTGATGCCACCGAGCGGTGCGGCCAATGCCCTCGACCGGCTGTATGCCAGGTAATAGCAGACGCCAACCAGCAGGATGACCAGGAGGAACAGGTTTCCGGCATGCATTAGGGAATCTCTCCTGAACGATGAAACGCGCACTATGATACGCGCTGACCCGTTAAAAATTAATTACTGGCAACTCAGAGAGTAAAATCCCAAGGACAAACCCCAGGACAAAAAAGGTGCGGGCCTTGCGACCCGCACCTCTAGCACTACCTGACGGTACGGCCTTACAGCTCGTTGCCCGTCATTGAAGGCAGTTGCTTGGCTGTCTTCTGCAGCTCTTTCCACTGGTCTTTGGTGGGAACGATCAGACCCACATCCTTCAGGTAGCCGTTCTTACCCATGGCACGCGGGCTGAAGAACTCGTTCAGGTATTCCTGCATGCCCGGGATAACGCCCATGTGCTGCTTCTTCACGTAGAACCACAGTGAGCGGGACAGCGGGTACTTGTCACTGGCGATGTTGTCATAGGTCGGCTCAACGCCATCGATGTGAGCGGCCTGGATCTTACCGGCGTTTTCTTCAAGGAAGCTGTAACCGAAAATACCGTAAGAGCTGGTGTCGGAGGTGAGCTTCTGAACGATCAGGTTGTCGTTTTCACCCGCTTCGATGAATGCGCCATCTTCACGGATGCTTTCGCAGAACTCTTTCTTCTCGTTCTTGCTCATTTCCTTGGTGATGTCGAACTTCTTGCAGCCACCTTCCATTGCGATTTCAACGAAAGCGTCACGGGTACCAGAGGTTGGTGGGGGACCCATTACGCGAATCGGCTTGTTCGGAAGGCTGGAATCGACGTCGCTCCAGTTCTTGTTCGGGTTATCGATCAGTTGACCGTCCTTGCCCGGAACCTTGGCGGCCAGCGCCAGGAAGATTTCTTCCAGGGTGAGGTCGATGTTGTCGATTTCGTTGGAGCTGGCAATAACGATACCGTCGCTACCAATGCGGAATTCAGTAATGTCCTTGACACCATTGTCGTTACACATGGTGAACTCGCTGGACTTCATGCGACGAGACGCATTGGTGATGTCCGGATGCTCGGTGCCCACGCCAGCGCAGAACAGCTTCATGCCGCCGCCGGAACCGGTGGATTCGAGTTTCGGAGTCGGGAATTTGCCGGTAGAGCCGAACCGCTCAGCAACGACAGTGGCAAACGGATAAACGGTGGATGAACCAACGATGTTGATGGTATCACGGGTCGCAGCAACAGCCTGAGTAGCGCTAGCCAGGGTTCCAGCGACAGCGATACCGGTAATGATTTTTTTAAGTTGAGTCACTTCTGAGTCTCCATTGCGGACGGATTCAATCGATCTGTGAGCACACCATAGGGGCGAAATATGACACTCTTGTGACACCGTGTCATATCCCGACTATCCGAAACCTCACCCGTTCAGCTACACATCAGCCGAGGACGAAACTCGGCAAATCCCTTGCAGGAGTGACAAGCGCCCGGTCTTAGACGATCCTAGTCGGAGGCTCCCTAGTTCCATGTGCTGGCGAAATAATAAAGAGGCCTGAAGCCATGACTTCTATTGATGACGACAAGCCCCGTCCCCGTGGCGAATTGACGCTACAACTGGTGACATTACCGGCAGACACGAATCCGAACGGTGATATCTATGCCGGCTGGCTGGTCAAACAGATGGATCTGGCAGCCGCTACTCTGGCAGGGCGCATTTCACGTGGTCGCAATGCCACAGTCGCCATAGATCGGATGGAATTCCTGTCGCCCTTGCGGGTGGGCTCGCAGGTCAGCTGCTACTGCCATCTGGAAGATATTGGCCGCAGCTCAATGAAAATTCAGGTTGAAGTCTGGACGCTGGACCGAACGGCCGAACGTCCGCGCAAGGTCACTGAAGCCCAGTTTGTATTCGTGGCCATTGACGACAATGGCCGGATCCGCGAAGTGCCGGATCAGCAGGCTTCCAGAGGCGCGTAGGCCAGAACCAGCCACTTGGCGCCATCAGCAAAGTTGACCTGAATGCGGGTATGGTGGCCACTGCCCTCGCAGTTCATGACCACGCCCTCGCCAAACTTGGGATGATAGACTCGCTGACCCAGGGCAAAGCCGGCCTGGGCCAGCGACGCCTGGTCCGAGAACGACTCGTTGGGTCTGGCTACCATGGCCGGACGACTCACGGTGTTCCGGAGCCTCACCTCTTCAATGCAGTCCGCCGGAATTTCTCGAACAAACCGCGACACCGCATGAAACTTTTCCTGCCCGTACAGCCGGCGTGATTCAGCGTAGGTCATCATCAGCTTCTGCATGGCGCGAGTGATGCCCACATACGCCAGGCGCCGCTCTTCTTCCATACGGCCTGGCTCTTCCAGGGACATGCTGTGGGGGAAAAGGCCCTCTTCCATGCCCGCCAGGAATACCATGGGAAATTCCAGCCCCTTGGCCGAATGAAGCGTCATCAGCTGCACGCTATCCTGGTGATCTTCGGCCTGGGCTTCACCGGCATCCAGAGCAGCCTGGGCGATAAACTCCGCCAGTGCGTCGGCTCCGTCTTCCACTTCAAAATCGGACATGGCGTTAACCAGCTCATCCAGGTTTTCGGCCCGTGCCTGGCCCTTTTCGCCTTTTTCGTTCGCGTGATGATCGCGCAGGCCACTCTTGCGGATGGCCTGGTCCATCAGATCCCGCAAGCTGCTGTGGCCCGCTGCGGTGGCCAGTGATTCGATGAGATTCATGAATTCCTGCAGGCCGGTTTTGGCCCGACCTTTCAGAGCGCCGGCGTCCAGTACGCGCTCGGCAGATTCCCACAGGGAGATGCTCTGCTCGCGGGCCAGCTCCCGCAGTTCAGTAATACTTTTTGCGCCGATGCCTCTGGGCGGCGTGTTGACCACTCGCTCGAACGCGGCATCATCGCGGCGGTAGTGCACCAGTCTCAGATAGGCGAGCGCGTTGCGGATCTCCAGCCGGTCATAGAAACGTTGACCGCCATAGACCCGATAAGGAATGCCCTGGCGAATCAGCGCCTCTTCAAGAACCCGGGACTGGGCATTGGAACGATAGAGAATGGCACATTCATCACGGCGCTGACCGTCAGCAACCCAGCGCTCGATTGTGTCGGCGATGTAGTTGGCTTCGTCCTGCTCGTTAAAGGCAGCGTAGAGCTTGATGGCTTCGCCTTCCGCGCCGTCCGACCAGAGTTCCTTGCCCAGCCGGCCCTGGTTGTTGGCGATAACCGTGTTGGCGGCCTGGAGAATTCTGCGGGTCGAGCGGTAGTTCTGCTCCAGACGCACCAGGCGGGTGTCTGGGAAATCGTTACGGAACTCCTGGATGTTTTCGACTCGCGCGCCGCGCCAGCCATAGATCGACTGGTCGTCATCACCCACCACCGTCAGTGGCACGCGGTTGCCGGCCAGAACTCTCAGCCATGCATACTGCACCGCGTTGGTGTCCTGGAATTCGTCGACCAGAATGTGCCGGAACCGCTGCTGATAATGGGCCAGCAACTCCGGGCGCTGCAGCCAGATTTCATGGGAGCGTAGCAACAGCTCCCCGAAGTCCACCAGGCCGCCCTGCTGGCAGAGCGCCTCGTAGCGGGTATACACCTTCAGCATGGTGCTGGTGAAGCCATCGCCGGGATTGACCTGGACATGCGCCGAGCGCTGCCCCTCATCCTTACAACCGTTGATAAACCACTGCGCCTGCTTGGGTGGCCAGCGGCTCTCATCAAGGCTGTACTCGCGCATCACCCGTTTGATCAGACGTAACTGATCATCACTATCGAGCACCTGGAAATTTTCTGGCAGACCGGCGTCTTTGAAGTGAGCTCGCAACAGTCGGTGGGCAATGCCATGGAAAGTGCCGAACCACAGACCACGGCCCTGCATGCCCAACATTTCCTCAATCCGGCCGCGCATTTCCCGGGCAGCTTTATTGGTAAACGTCACGGCCAACAGGCTACTTGGCGCAAGTTGATCGACCTGCATCAGCCAGGCCATGCGGTGAACCAGCACACGGGTTTTGCCACTGCCGGCACCGGCCAGTACCAGTAGATGATTGTCCGGCGCGGTGACCGCTTCACGCTGAGCATCGTTCAGCGGATCAATGATCGGGGATACGTCCATGGATGTGAGGAAAGTCTGCCCAGCAATTCAGAGGAAGGAGTCGGCCTGACCTCGTCGGTCAGGCCTTAACTAGAAAGTAAAAGAGGAGACTATCAGAAACCGCGTGGAACCGTCTGCGGTTCCACGAACTCAAACAGACCTTCGAGTCCACCCTCGCGGCCAATACCTGAAGCCTTCATGCCGCCGAAAGGCGCTTCAGGAGTCGGGCCTGTTCCGGTATTCCAGCCACAGTGACCAAAACGAAGACCGGCTGCCACCCGCTGGGCCCGCTCGGGATCCGCAGTGAACACGTAGGAAGCCAGACCAAACTCGGTGTCGTTACCGGCAGCAATCACACCCTCTTCATCGCTGAAGGAGACCATCGGCACGAAGGGACCAAAGGTTTCTTCCTGATAGCAGGCCATATCGGGCGTGATACCGGACACAACCGTTGGCGGATAGAAAAGGTCTTCACCGCTCAGTGACGACGGACGCGGACCCGCGACCAGTTGGCCGCCCTTGTTGAGCGCATCCGAGACATGATCCAGTACCTTGTTGAAGCCGGCCTTGTTGATCAGCGGACCAATGTTGACGTCTTCGGTGAGACCGTTGCCAACCGTCATGTCATTGACCCGCTCAGCGACCAGGTCAGCAAACTCACTCATCACTTTCTCGTGGACAAAGATCCGGTTGGCGCAGACGCAGGTCTGGCCGCCGCCACGGAATTTGTTGGCGATCAGGTTATCCGCCGCCGCTTCCAGATCGGCATCGTCGAAAACGATAAACGGCGCATTACCACCCAGTTCCAGAGACAGTCTCTTGACCTGCTGAGCGGTATCGAGGATCAGCTTGCGACCGACTTCGGTAGAGCCTGTGAAACTGAGCATGGTGACCTTGGGATGTTCGCAAAGCACTTTGCCAATGACGCTGGCCTTGCCCATCACCAGGCTGACCATTCCGTCCGGTATGTCCAGCTTATCGAGAATCGTGAACAGCGCGATCATGGTCAGCGGCGTTTCGCTGGCCGGCTTGATGATCGAAGGACAACCGGCTGCCAGAGAAGCTGACAGTTTCTTCGCGATCATGCCGATCGGAAAGTTCCAGGGCGTAATCAGTCCGGCCACGCCAATGGGGCGGTAGTGGACCGTCCAGGTGCAGTCCTTGGGTTTCTCGGAGAGGGTATGGGCATCCAGGGCCTGGATGTGGCTGGCACAGTAGTCAAAGAAGCCAGCCGCATAATCGACCTCGCCCTGCGCTTCCTTCAGAGGCTTACCGTGCTCCATACAGAGAATACGGCCAATCTCTTCGCGGTTTTCCCGCAACCCTTCGCTGATGCCCTCAAGCCACTTACGACGGGTTTCCAGGGAATAAGGCTGAGTCAGCCGGAGCGCGGCCTGTGAGGTTTCCACCGCCTCAACGACATCCTCCTCACTCATTGAGGGGACCTGCGCAATCACTTCGCCGGTAGCGGGATTGCGGACATCAAAGGTGGCTCCCGTGGAAGCATCGACCCAGCGTCCGTTAATGTATCCACTGAGATTCTTCAGCATCGGTGATTCGATCATCTCGGCTCCTGTTTGCCAGATTCCAGCAGTCCTGTTGCCGGCAACCGCCGGGCCTCAGGATGCTTCACTATTCGTGGTCCTGTGAGCCTGGCTAACTCCTGATACGGCCTGTCTGCAGAACGGTTTGGAGTTAACCCGGGACTCCCCAGGGTTTCAGAGTGACTTTCGTGCGTGTCATAGTGGCCCCAGAAGCAGGGTCTGTAAAGAGAGCCGGAGAAGCCGCTGCGTTGTCTGACAAAGCTTTAAGGCGCCTCTGAATAGCCCCTGATCAAACCCTTATCGCCTATACTCGGTGAAATCAGGAAGTGTCGGGCACACCCGAATTTCACCAGAGTCCGCCCACCACACGCCACGAGAAGAGGGAAAATGAAAGCTTATTTCCACCCCGCTCAGGATCTTCATATTCCGAAAACCTATTTCACCCGTGGCCAGATGCGCCAACCCCAGGAAGTACCGGACAGAACCGGGGAAATGCTCAAAGCCATGGAGGCCATGGGGGTAGATGTCCGAGAGCCGGCTGATAACGGTGCCGGCCCCATTTCTGCGGTTCACGACCTCGGCTATCTGCGGTTTCTGGAGTCCTGCCACCGTCGCTGGCCAGAGGACTGGGGCGACGAGGTTATGTCCAACATTTTTGTGCGCTCCCCCAACCCCATGAGAGGTGTGCTGGCCGAGGCCGCCCACTATCTCGCCGATGGCAGTTGTCCGGTCGGCGAAAACACCTGGAAGGCCGCCTACTGGTCAGCGCAGTCGGTCATCGCTGCGGCAGATGCCGTGATCGAGGGCGATCCGACCGCCTATGCGGTGTGCCGGCCACCAGGCCATCACGCCCGGCGCGATGCCGCCGGCGGTTTCTGCTATCTGAATAACTGCGCGATCGCCGCCCAGCGGATGCTCTCCAAATATCCAAGGATCGCGATTCTTGATACGGACATGCACCACGGCCAGGGCATCCAGGAAATCTTCTATAACCGTTCCGACGTGCTGTACGTGTCGATCCACGGCGATCCGACCAACTTCTATCCGGTAGTCGCCGGTTTCGAAGAGGAGCGCGGAGAGGGTGAGGGACTAGGTTACAACATCAATCTGCCCATGCCACACGGTGCGTCAGAGCAGGATTTCTTTGACAAGGTCAGTGAGGCGATGAAGGCCATTGAGCTGTTCCAGCCGGATGCGCTGGTGTTGGCGCTGGGCTTCGATGTCTACCAGAACGATCCTCAGGCCAAAGTGTCTGTCACCTCCCAGGGCTTCACAAAGCTGGGAAGCGCCATTGCGGCCGCTGGCTTGCCGACCCTGGTGGTGCAGGAAGGTGGTTATGATCTGGAGGCGCTGAGCGATAATGTTCAGCGATTCTTCAGCGGCCTGGGCGGCGTCTGACTGCTCTTTTCGTTACGGCAATAACCGGCAGTCCTGCTTCAGGAGCGCCCTGCCGGGGCATAGACCTGAACATTGGTATGGCCGCTCGCCTGTAGTTGGGCGGCCTGCATCCGGCTCATGACTCCCCGGTCGCAGAACAGCAGGTAACGGGTGTCCGGCTGCAGTTCTCCCGCCCGTCCGCCCAACTCGTAAAACGGAATACTGATCACCCGGTTGTTGGTGGCTGCCAGGGGTTCGCGCTCCTGCTCGCTCGGGTGCCGGACATCCACCAGGACATCCTCCATCGACGGCGTGCTGATCAGCTCGACCTGCTCGGGCGTCTCCAGGCTGTCGGTGAGCCGGTCGACCGGCGTATCGCTGCGCGCCTCGATGGCCTGCTGAAGCACTTGGGGATTCATCCTCGCTTCGTCAGCCTCAATCCGGTAGGTCCTCGCCTTGGTGACCGGCTGCTTTGAGATGACGCCACAGTACTCCGGCATGGTGCGGGCATAGGGTTCGGTACCGATCTCAACTGCAATTTTGATGATGTCCCCCTTGTCCATCGCCACCAGCGGCCGTAGCACCACGGTCTGACAGGCCTGGTCGATCACGTTGAGGTTGGCCAGCGTCTGGCTGGAAACCTGTGCTACCGCCTCACCAGTGACGATGGCAGAAGTGCCATTGGCCGCAGCGATCTGCTCTGCAGCTCGCAGCATCTGCCGCTTGAGAACCACACCCCAGTGACGGTGGTGGACGGTCGCCATGATTTCCGACACCACAGCGTCGAAGGGCACCGAGATGAATTTGGCCGAATGGGAAGCACCGTAGCGGCTCCAAAGGTAGTGCACCACCTGGCGGACGCCCGTCTCGTGGGCCGTCCCACCCAGATTGAAAAACAGGAAGTGACTGCGCACGCCCCGTCGATACATGAGATAGGCCGCCACGGAGGAGTCGAAGCCGCCGGACATCAGCGACATGACATTCTCGACGCTACCCAGCGGATAGCCACCCAGCCCGGCATGAACACGCCTCGCGATGTGATATTCACCGTCGCGGATTTCGATACGGACCTCAACGTCCGGTATCTTGAGATCAACGCCCCGAGCCTCAGTGCCATGCAGCAATCGGGCGCCGACTTCCCGCTGTACCTGTGAGGAGGTGAATGAATGCTCACCCTGCCGCCGGGCTCGCACTGCGAAGGTCTTACCGGTCAGTTCTGACGAGAACAGCTCCAGTGCCCGTGCAGACATCTCCTCAAGATCCACCAGCGGGAAGATCGCCACTTCCTGAATCAGGGAAATGCCGGGCACTCGCTGCAGGGCATCCACTACCGGACGATTGAGACCTCGCGCCTCCGGCACTTGGATATCAATGCGATCGAAACTGCCAATCACTTCAATTCCCGGATCCAGGCGGATCAGGACCTTGCGGATATTCTGGCGCAACATACGCATCTGGCGGCGACGGACAGGTTTGCTCTTGATGGAAATTTCAGATGCAGGACGAACAAGAAATCGCATGGCGGATTAACACGTGCAGAGGGTGGCTTTTGCAGGGAGATATTCACTCATCCACTAGTGTACCATCCCAAGAGAGGGAACCCAGGCTGGCAGTCTGCTATTGGCCGGTCTGCGCTGCCTGCCCGTTCAACAGGAGTTCCAACAACAATGACGCAAAGCCGTATCAACGCTCTCGTTTCACCCGAGGGCAGCCTGGAAATTCTTTCCACTCAGGAAGTCAACAAGCTCAAGGATAAGGGCGAAGGTGGTCTATATCGCCTGTTCCGTCAGTGTGCACTGGCCGTGCTCAATACCGGCGTGATTCACGACGATGGCAAGGATCTGCTGGAAATCTATTCAGATTTTGATGTACGGCTGGTTCCGCAGCCTCGAGGACTCAAGCTTGAGCTGATCAATGCCCCAGCCTCCGCCTTTGTCGACGGCGAGATGATGCGCGGTATCCGTGAACACCTGTTCTCGGTGCTGAGGGACATTGTCTACGCCCACTCCATTCTGGGCAGCAACCTGAATTTCTCGGATACCGATCCCGACGACATTACCGATCAGGTGTTCCACATTTCCCGGAATGCCCGAGTGCTCGAGGCTGGCCGGGCTCCGGATATAGTTGTCTGCTGGGGCGGGCATTCCATCAGTCGTGAAGAATATATCTACAGCAAAGAGGTGGGCCACCAGCTTGGCCTGCGCGGCCTGAGCATCTGCACCGGCTGCGGTCCCGGTGCCATGAAAGGCCCTATGAAAGGCGCCACTATCGGCCACGCCAAGCAGCGGGTCCGTAACGGTCGCTACATCGGGATTACCGAGCCAGGAATCATCGGCGCAGAAGCCCCCAACGCCATTGTCAATCAGCTCGTCATCATGCCGGACATTGAGAAGCGTCTTGAGGCATTCGTGCGCGTCGGGCACGGCATCATCGTCTTCCCTGGTGGAGTCGGTACCGCTGAAGAAATCCTGTATCTGCTCGGCGTGCTGCTGCACCCGGCCAACAAGGACATCCCCTACCCGGTGGTCTTCACAGGCCGCAAGGAAAACGCGCCCTACTTCGAAATGATTGATCGCTTTATCCGCAATGCCCTCGGGCCCGAAGCGACCGAGAGATACCGGATCATCATTGATGACCCCGCAGAAGTTGCCCGCACCATGCAAAAAGGGATCGCTGGCGTTGAAGAGTTCCGCCGCGAGCGCGATGACGCTTACTACTTCAACTGGATGCTGGAAATTGATCCGGTGTTCCAGATGCCGTTTGAGCCAACCCACGACACCATGCGCAATCTCGCGCTGCATCAGAATCAGCCGGTTCACATGATCGCCGCCAACCTTCGTCAGGCTTTCAGCGGCATCGTGGCAGGCAACGTCAAGGAACAGGGCGTGAAGCTGGTCCAGAAGCATGGTCCGTTCGAAATTTCAGGCGACCCTGTGCTGCTGGAACCTCTGGAGGAACTGCTGGAGACGTTTGTTCGTCAGAACCGCATGAAGCTGCCCGGAACCACGGCTTACAAGCCGAGTTATCGAATCGTGCCGGCCAACCATCAGGCCTGAACGACCAGCGCCGATTGCCGTGTATTTCCGCAATTAAAAAAAGCCTGGATCATGAAGGTCCAGGCTTTTTTTGTGAGTTCCGGTAGGGCTTTGGAACCCGAATTCCTCAACTTGGGTTCAGCGTTCGCTCTCTTTAGCGATCACTTGCCGCCTGCAGGCAGGCTCGAGAAGTAAGCAGCGAGGTTGGCGATGTCCTCATCGCTCAGCGCGGCGGCCTGGCCCTGCATGATGACCGCGTTTCCGCCAATCCTTTGCTTGCCTCTGTAAGCCTTGAGCGAGGACACGAGGTAAGCTTCATTTTGTCCGGCAAGGTTCGGGTAGCCGGGAATCACTGCTATGCCGTTAGGACCATGGCACGCTGCACACACCGTGGTGCCTTTTTTCTTCCCTGCCTCAATGTCAGCCGCTCCAGCGGTACCCGCGGTCAGCGCCAACAATGCGCTGCTCAGCACAAGAACAGAAATCAGTTTCATGGCATTCTTTCCCCTATCTGGTAACCACCGCTCCTGAATGAGCATGGTTGTCGTCAACCGGCGTTGTTTCTGGTGCTTTATTTCCAGAGCTTTGAAATACGACCGGCCATCGAGTTTCAGATTATCGCAGCCTGCGCCAGGATCCTTTATCAGCGCGGCGGTTTGCCACAGAGGAATGCTGACTTTTCATGAGTATCCGCACAGAGGAACGACACTGCGAAACCGGCACGCTGGGCGTGATCACCCTGGATGCCCCTTCCCGTCTGAATGCCCTGAACGGCGAGATGGTCGATGCCATGGCAGCCGCACTGGACCAGTGGCGGGACAATGACGCCATCGCCCTGGTGGTGATTCGAGCCGCAGGTGATAAAGGTTTTTGTGCCGGTGGGGACCTGCGGGATATCTACGAGGCCCTGCAGTCCAGCGAAACCGCAGGCATTGAAACCGCCAGAAGCTACTTTGGCCGGGAATATCGACTCGATTACAGCCTCTACCGTTTCCCCAAGCCCGTTATCTGCATCGCTCACGGCATTACCATGGGCGGCGGCCTCGGCATCCTGTCGGCCTGCCGTTACCGGCTAGTGACACCCGATGTCAGGCTGGCGACCCCCGAAGCTGCCATCGGATTTTTCCCTGAAGCAGGCGGCAGTTGGTTCCTGAATCGGCTGCCTGAGGGTATCGGACTCTTCATGGGCCTGTCAGGCGCGAGACTCAACGCTACCGACGCTCTGCGACTGGGCTTGGCGGATCGCATGATCCCGGCGCAGGCCACCGATTCGCTGCTGGATCAACTGCAAAGCCAGCACTGGCGTGGCGAAGCGGCCGCAGACGACAACCGGCTTTTCCGCCTGCTGAACAGTTTCGAGGAGCCTGCCACCGAGAACCAGCCCGTCAGTCAGTTAGCGGCACTGGAAGGCGCGATCAGTGTCGCCTGCCGACAATCCAGCCTACCGGCCATCGTCTCGGATCTGCTTCGATTCGAGCATCATTCCCAGTGGTGGCAGGACTGCAAGCACCAGTTAAAGCAGGCCAGTCCGCTGTCTTTGCACCTGATTCACCGGCAGTTGGAGAGCACCCGACAGAAAGGCCTGGCGGATCGCTTCGCCCAGGAGCTTTACGTTGCCGAGCAGTGCGTGAGAGGCAAGGAGTTCAGAGAGGGTATCAGGGCGCGGTTGATTGATCGTGACCAGTCACCGAAATGGCAATACACGGACATCGAAAACGTACCGCCAGAGCGAGTGGCCGCTCACTTTCCTGACGATGATGCCGTGCTCGAGACTCTTCGACCCGATCGCTGACGTTAGAGCGGTCGGTTCCTTCGCTCCGGTCGGTTTTGACGGGGCGCCGGAAGACTCAACGTCCGTCGGCTCTGGCGCCGTTCTGGGAAAGCAGCATCTGCAAATCCTTTAAACCTTTGGCTCGGGCGATCTCCATCGCGCTTCGACCGTCCGATCCACGGTAATTGACGTCTGCACCCGCTGAAATCAGGGCTTCCGAGGTCAGCATGTCGCCACTGGCCACGACTCGCATCAGCAGGCTCTGGCCGTTCCAGGTCGTATTCACATCAGCGCCTGCCGCCAGCAGGGTTTTAACCGTGGAGAGTTCGCCCTCCAGTGCGGCGTGGGCAAGTGCCGTGCGACCCTCGGGATCGGTGGTATCTACGTCGGCACCAGCCTTCAGCAACATGCGCACGGCTTTGGCGTGACCATTGGCTGCCGCTCTCATCAGCGGCGTCAGTCCGTCCAGACCAGCGGTGCTGGCATCAGCGCCGCGGTTCAGGAGATAGGCCATAACGGCCAGGTGGCCTCGAGCCGCCGCCACTCCCAGAGGTGATCCTTCGGCCTGCTGAACATTCAGTGCCACGCCAGCATTCGAAAGCGCCTGGACTTCCTTCAGGTCCCCTGAGGCCGATGCCTCCACCAACCGGCTCTGGGCACTGGCTTCGCCGGTGGATTCGAGGTTAGCCGGAGGTGAGACACAGGCAGTCAGCCCTGCGGTGGTCAGAAAAAACGCGAGCAGGGTGGATTTTACTTGGGGCATATCACCGGGTTCCTGGAGGCTGTCGGATCTATCTGAACAATAACCATAAATGCCCGGAATTTCCGCTCAACTTTGTCAAAGGTCCCGTAATGACAACATTCCGATTGGCGCATGCGTAGCCGCCATATCGGAGGCTCATGTTGCTCATCTTTCCAGCAGGTTACGGGCACTGGCACGCAAACGCTGCTCTGCGGACTGCCGACCCTGAATGAGGCCACAGCGGCGTAGATGTTCCCAGTCCTGCCCCAGTATCACGGCCCGGAACCACAGTGACGCATCCGGGCCGTTGGCAATCGCCCTGGCGGCCATAGGGTCCGCCGCCAGGCGGCGCAACACGGGCAACGATAATTGCAGCCCGCGCTGGCCTTCGGCAAAGGCACGCAGCTCGAAACGGGCCCTGGCGTCCGGCTGCCAGTGCAGGCTGGACGCCTGCGCCAGGGACCAGAACAGATCCGCCTCAAGATCGGTCCAGAGGGCCGGTATCTGCTCGGGCCAGTAGGTCCTCCACTGCCGATTCAGGGTCTCGGCGATTTCCAGCTCGAAAGTCCGCAGAACCAGCGCCGTTCGTTCGCCGCTGCTGGCGTTGCGGGCAAGCCCCAGGGACACAGGCCAGTAACCGCAACGCCACCAGAATTCGACCAGTGATGGCGTCGCGCCAAAACTGGCCCCCACACCGTCCATACCCCGGTCCGCTGCGTACCGCTGAGCCTGCTCCAGCAGCTGACGGGCGTAGCCGTGCTGCTGCAGCGCCGGATGGACCACGATGCGAACGACCCGAAGCCAGCGCAACTCCGCCAGCGACGGATCGGCAAACTGATGAGCCAGCGACTGGGGCAGCAACTGGCCTTGGGGACGCCGTGTCCCAAGGGCGACCGCTTCGGCGATGTCGGGGGAGAGGCCGCCTTCCTCCCGCGCCCAGAGCAACGCCACAGGCCTGCCTTGCCAGCGCATCACCCAGGTGATCGCCGCAGGGTCGTCCAGCCACTGGCGCAGGTCCGAGGGACGGGTGCGGTAATGGGCGTCTCTCAGCAGACCAAAGCAGTGCCCCAGTTCGACCTCGCCAAGCGTTTCCGGAGCCAGTAGCGCTGCGTCGTCCAGGATCGCAGGCGGATCGTTCAGCTCGGGCATGCCGCCGTCCAGAAGCAACAGTCGCGCGACCAGAGGCTCAAGAGGGTCCGATTCGTCCCAGCGCACCGGCTGGGTGAGCGTGCAAGTCCGCCAGCCGGGTCTCTGGTTATCCAGCCACTGGGTCAGACGCAGCCTGAATCCCTGACCGGACCCTTCATACCCTTCCGTCGTCGTCGCAAGAACCACCCGCGGCCAGCGCGACAGAATCTGTTTGAGTGTGGGAGTCGGCAGTGCGGCAGCTTCATCGACGATCAGCAGTGGTGCGGGTCGGCTGTCCTGTGGGTGGGTGTCTTCCTGTCCTGCGGCACAGACCTGTTCCGCTGTCATGAATCGAACGCAGGCATTACCTTCGCCATCATGCCACTGGTCACCACAGGCTTCTGCCAGAATCCGCAGAGACGACTGATCGGGCCCGGTGACACGAACCGACTGGCCTGCCAGTGCCAGCTCTCTGGCCGCCCATCCCAGAGCAGTCGATTTACCACGCCCCCGGCGTGCGGTGATCAGCAGCGGTCGGCGGGCACGGCCCCGAGCCACCCTCAGTACGTCCGCCACCGCAGCCTCCTGGGCAGGTGTCGTGTGCGGCTGGAAAGGCGGCGACTGGTCGGGAATATCAGATGATGATGGGCCGAACTGGACCGCCTCCTCGGCATCAATCTCCAGCCAACCGTTCTCCAGCCAATTAGGTTCCAGCCAGGAGTGGTTCTGAGAACGACGATCTTCAGATAAGCACTGCCGGTTGAGTAGTTTCTCCCAGCGAGCCAGAAAGCGGTGCCGGACCGCGTCCTGTAGACCGGTCCGACGGTAATCGGGGTCCGCAAACGTGGCCCATTCGCTTCGCTGAGGCATCAGCAGCAACCACAGGCCGCCTGCTCTCAGGGTTCCAAGGAACGCGGCAAGGCTATCTGGCGGTAGTCCGCTCCAGCCATCCCACACCAGAGTAGAAACTTCCCGACCGAGCCAGTCCCGGCCCTGGCCGGCGGCTACCGTCCGCAGACGCTTGTCAGGACACACCGCCGGGTCACCCGTCCACAGTCCGGTTTGCAGATTAAGCTGGGCAAGTATTTTGGATGCCCGCTGCAGACAGGCTTGCCGCGAGCCTGTGATTAGCACGAGATGCCGGTGCCCCCGGTGCTCCAGCCGGCTTTGCCAGATCCGCCATTGCTCGCCAGCCCAGATCTCGCCGGGCGGGACCAGGTTAGCTGGACCAGTAGCAGCCGGGCCTGTAGTCGCCGGATCAGTAATTGCCGTGATCGGTCTTGACGTCTCTTTCCCCAACTTCCCTTTCCTATCAATAGCTTGTGCGAATCGACACCCAACGGCCAGTCACTCGTTGCCCGATAAGGAGAGTGTCTTTGTGCCCGATCTCGTCGTAGGATGCCACGGCATTACCGTTTGTTATCCTGCACATAGAATCTATGAGTGGAAAACACACGTAATTTGACCAATCGTTACCTGACGGGTCTTCGCGCGCGCCGGTCTCCAGACCAATCCGCCTTCGATTGCCTCGTCTTTATTCCGATCTGACGTTTTAACAGGAGGTTTGTATGAACGTCTTCCGTCCTCTTCTCGGGGCTACTCTCGTGTCGGCATTGTCCGTTCCGGCAATTGCAAACGCAGAAACAGAACAGCATCTCTATCTTAACGGCTCTGCCGGTTGGCAGTACTTTGACGACAAACGCAACCTCGAGGAAGAGCCTACTGTTGGCGTCGGCATAGAGTATCGCTTTCTGCCGAACTGGGCTGTTGAAGCGGCATACACCGAAGCCTTTAACGCAGATCGGAAAAATGGTCTTCCGGGCGAAATCGACTTCCAGGAAGCTCGGGCTGACGGTATCTACTATTTTCGCACACCCGCTCACGTCTTCGATCCGTATGTCGCGCTCGGCGTAGGCCACACCCAGTTTGACGGCCTGGCGACCGGCCCGGACGACCTTGGTGCTGATCAGGAAGAAACCCGCGTCAACCTCGGTCTGGGTAGCCGCCTGAACCTCACCGACATGCTGTCTCTGCGCGCCGATCTGCGTGGCTTCCACGGCATCGACGACAGCACCTTTGACGCCATGGCGTCGTTGGGCCTGAGTCTGCGGTTTGGACGTACCACCACCGAACCGACCCCGCCACCTCCCGCTGATAGCGACAGTGACGGCGTTGCTGATCCCAGTGATCAGTGTCCCGACACCGTCATGGGAACAGAAGTCGATGCCTACGGTTGTGAGCTCGACAGTGACAACGATGGCGTAGCTAACAGCGCCGATGAGTGCCCGAACACCGCATCAGGTATTAATGTCGACAGCAAAGGCTGTGAGATGGATAGCGACGGCGACGGCGTACTGGACAGCAAAGACCAGTGTCCGGGCACTGCCGCCGGTGCAGAAGTGGATACCGATGGCTGTGAAGGCGTCACCGAAACGGTTGAAACCTTTACCCTGAACATCCAGTTCCCGCTGAACAGCGCTGAAATTCAGGACCGCTACGACAGCGAACTTCGCCATGTTGCGGACTTCATGGAAGAGCATCCTGAAACCGTCGTAGAGATTGGTGGACACTCTGACAGTCAGGGTCCTGCGGCTTACAACGAGAAGCTGTCTCAGCAGCGTGCTGAGTCTGTTGCAAAGCGCCTGACCAGCGTTCTGGGTGTTGATCCAGACCGCGTCACTGCGATCGGTTACGGTGAATCCAGACCGGTGGCGACCAACGAAACAGCTTCAGGCCGCGCTGAAAACCGCCGGGTAGAAGCCAATATCCAGATCAACCGCTAACAGACGGTCGATCCGGAAAGTTAAGAGGGCACCTTCGGGTGCCCTTTTTTGTTTCCTGGCTCCGGCTGATGGCCTCTGCCGTCCAGTGGTGCGCGACTTGGGTTGAGAGCCGCTCGTGTTAGACTGCGCAGCACGAGCCAGCTGCAGGCTGGCCGTTTCGTTCTTGACCGCTCAACATGATCAGAAGCACAGAATCCCATGAGTAAGCGCGAAATTCCTGTTTTCGACCATCCGATCATTGAGACCCATTGCCACCTCGACTATCTCAAAGACCGGCCACTGGAAGACACGCTGGCTAAGGCTCAGCAAGTCAGCGTTGAACGGATCATTACCATCGCAGTCGCTCCCGGCAATCTTGCGAGGGTCCGCGAGCTGACGGGCGAATCGGAGATTGTATTCGGTACTCAGGGCATTCATCCCCACGATGCAGAATCCTGGAGCGACGAGGTAGAAGCAGAAATCCGAGAGCACTTGGGCGCACCGAAGCTGGTCGCGGTCGGGGAAATTGGTCTGGACTATTTTTACGACAATGCCGATCGCGGCATTCAGAGAGAGGTTTTCCGACGTCAGTTGCAGATTGCCGTCGATCACGACTTGCCCGTGGTCATACACAGCCGCGAGGCCGATCAGGATACCATCGATATTCTTAGAGAGTTTGAAGGGACGCTTACTCGCCGTGGGGTTATTCACAGCTTTACGTCAGGCCCGGGACTGGCCGAATACGCCCTGAGCCAGGGTTGGAATCTTGGATTCAATGGCATCTCGACGTTCAACAAGGCCGAGAACGTCCGGGATATCATCCGGATGACGCCGCTCGAGCAACTGCTGCTGGAAACCGACTCCCCGTTTCTGACGCCCGTCCCCTATCGCGGCAAGGAAAACGCTCCCTGCTATATTCCGTTTGTGGCCGAGAAAATTGCCGAAGTGAAGTCCGCACCCATCGAACAGGTTTTGAAAACCACCTATCAGAACAGCTTGAAGACGTTTTTTTCATAAAACTGATTTGCGGGGCTCGACTAGCCTACCCTAGAGCAAGCGTCGAGCCTCAGCGGCAACGGTGCTAGAGAGAATTCCAGATTTCCCGAACCTTGTCTCCCAGAGCCATTGGGTCGAACGGTTTAGGAATGACGGCTACCGCACCCATCGCCCGGTAACTCTCGACTTCTGCGGCCTGCACTTTCGCCGTCATGAACACCACTGGAATTTTCCGGCTTTCTGGCATTCCGCGCAGGGCCCTGAAGGTCTCCGGTCCATCCAGCCCAGGCATCATCACATCCATGAGGATCAGATCCGGTTTAAAAATCGGAACCTTCTGAAGCGCCTCTGATCCTGAGTCACACAAACACACTTCAAAGCCCGCAACCGTTTCCAGGGCAAGCTCCGCTACTGCGCGAATGTCCGGCTCGTCTTCAACGTAAAGAACTTTCTTTAATTCGCCCATCCCGATGCTTCTCATACTCTGGAAAAGTAATAGTGAAGGTAGTGCCTTCACGCAGTTGCGTTTCGAATCCGATAACGCCACCCATCAACTCTGTCAGGCCTTTGGAGATGGACAGGCCGAGACCCGCACCCGCATGCTGGCGGGCGTCGGAACTGTCGGCCATGGCGAATGGCACAAAAAGATGCTCCTGAAAGGACTTGGGCACACCCGGTCCGAAATCCTGTATCGAAAGACTCGCATGACCATCTGCTGACCGGAATTTTACGATGATCTCACCGCCCACCTGGGTGTGTTTCAATGCGTTGCCCAGTAGGCTGTTAATGACCTGACTGATGCGTGTCCGGTCTGCATTGATGCAAATCGAAATCTCTGCCGCCGGTTTGAAGGAGACCCGCGCCTGGTAACGCTTGGCCTCAATCTTGAAGGTCTCTACCACTTCGGTCACGACTTCCAGAAAATCAATTGGCTGCAGATCCACTTTCAGCTTGCCGGTCGCCAGGTTGTTGACGTCGAGCAGATTGTCTACCAGACCCGTAAGCCGCAGGCTGTTGCGTCTCGCCAGGGTAATCATACCTGCCAGTTTCGGAGGCACTTCGCCACCGACCCCCGCATCCATCATGGAAAGAGATCCGATCAGCGCTGTCAACGGTGTCCGGAACTCGTGGCTGATTACGGCGACAAATTCTCGCTGAAGACGACTCAGCGTTCGTCTATCCGCCGTCAGCTCTATGGTTTCAAATATCAGCTCGCCGCCCTGTCGGTCTCGCACTAGCAGACTGCTAACAACCACCGGTATCCGTCTTCCGCTGGTGTCCACCAGCTCCTTTTCATAATCATTATGTCGCCCAGTGCGGCGGAGCTGGTTGAGCTTTGTGCGCTCGGCTTCCATAGAGTCTGGCGGCGTCAGATTGCGCACATCAACGCGGCGCTTCTGATCGGCAGAAAAGCCAAGCCAGCGCAGCAGCGTCGGATTGATATCCACCAACTCTCCTGTACCGGCCTCGTAAAGCAGCATTCCGATCTGCGCTTCCTCAAAGATCCGCCGTAGACTGGACTCGCTGTCGCTCCGGCTGGATACCTGCAGCCCGGATTCACTGGCCTGCAGATGCGCTTCTGCATGGCGACTACAAATCCTCAGCAATTGGCGGAAAAAATCCTGGTGATAGCGGCTGAAGCCTTCCTTCAGACGATCATTGGAGGATCCCAGCCCCAGCAAAAGCCTTGTACCATCAGCAAGGATGCCGCAACCGCCCATGTAACTGCCGCTCTCCATAGGTGCAGAGAGGGCGCAAAGCGTACTGTCGCCTCTAAGCTGCTCACAGAAGAGCTCATCATGGGAAGACAGTAACAGCGCATTTTCCAGTGCCGCCATGGTTGTAGCAGGTACCGATTGGGGGGTGCGCCCTTCAACTATGGCTATCGCCCGAGGTATGCCAAAGCGATCGATCACGCTGACCTGCGCATCGGTCATGTTGAGATACTGGCAACCCAGCGCCAGCAGGGCCTGGAGCGAATCACCGGTACCCGCACTGTCTGGAGTTGAATCCATCAGTGCCTGGACGGCGTCGTAGTAGCCTGATCTCAGCGCCAGTACCATCTCGCGCTCAATCAAGCGAGCTATCATCGACAACTGCGAAATGTCGACTTCCTGAGCATCCCTGGGGCTTTCATCGAAGAGACCCAGCACGCCAATCACATGGCCGTCGGGTGAGCGAACAGGCACCACAGCACAGAAGCGGACCTCAATCTCGCCCAGAGTCAGTGGCTTTTCAGAGAAACGTGCGTCGTGCCCCAGGTCTTCAATAATCAGGGGCTCACGTGTGGATACCACATGATCGAAGATCGGTTGACCACCGCTGAGCTGGCTCGACTCACAGCCGTGGGTGAATCGCAGGTGGAGGGAGTCGTTGTCGATAAACGCGACCAGGGCGATTCCCACCGACCAGGCCCGTTGAGCGATATGGGTGATCTCATCAAACGGTGCCGCGTTTGCAATACTCAGGACACCCGACTGGTAGAGCGACCGCAGGCGCAGAGTTTCGCTGGAGGACACAGGGGCTGGAGTCACGGATTTTCCCCAATCAGACCACGGAGTTCAGGGCTATATCAGGCAGTCTGGTGCTGACTGCTGGTAACCCGGAAAGCTTTCAGAGGGGCGTGACGTCCTTGGACGGACGAGAGCTGTGCGAGCCGCTGGCAGGATCTGCTGCGATCGAAATCCGATTGCGTCCAGTGTGCTTGCTCAAATATAGCGCTTCGTCTGCTGCCACAGCAGCCTCTTCAGCTGAAGCATAGTCGTTCATTTCAGCCAGTCCACCGCTGACGGTGACGCTAAATTTATGTCCGCTACTCTCGAACTGGATCTGGCTGAAGTGTAAGGCCAACTCCTTCAGAAGAGTGTGAGCCGCTTCCGCCCCACAGTCCGGCAGGATCACCATAAATTCTTCACCCCCATAGCGGCCCAGAATGTCGGAACGACGCAGCCGGAGCTTTAACTGGTTTGCCAACGCCCATATAACGGTATCGCCGGTACTGTGGCCATAGGTATCGTTCACCTGTTTGAAGTGATCGATATCCAGCATGGCGACCACTGAGGCTGCAGGCGTCCGCGACGCACGGGTGTATTCCCGAGCCAGCTCCTGCTTGATATGGGCGTGTTTGAGCAAGCCGGTGAGGCTGTCCCGAGACATCAGGTTAGCCAGCTGACGAGCACGGGCGCAGCGAGCCTGGACAGTGCGGATCAGATGGGTGTCAGAGATGGGCTTGGCAATATAGTCATCGCCGCCTTTGGTCAGCGCCGTGATCTGCTCCGCCGGGTCCTGCTCGGAGGAGACAAAAATGATGGGTAATCCCGCCCATTCCGGACGGAATCGGATCATGTTGGCAATGGCTACACCGCTGTAGCGGCCAAACTGCATGTCGATCAATACAATGTCCGGGTGAAAATCGGTTAAACACTCCATAACCCGGCCAGGTTCCGTGAAGGTCTGAACCTTCATACCGGCACTTTCAAGAACCAACCGGTAGTGCTGGCCCAATTCGATATCATCTTCCAGAATCAGAACCCGTCCGCGACAGGCCTGAAGAATTTCATCTGTCAGTTGCTCCAGTCGCTCTGCGAGCAGGGTATGGTCCACAGGCTTTGCGAAGCACCCTCGTGCCCCCAGAGCGGCGACCCGATAGCGGCTGGCGAAATCATCTCGTTCACAGATAAAGATGGCCGGAATTTCGCTGCTCGCTGCCAGCGAATCAAGCTTGGCCAGCTTTTCCCAGGCCTCTGAAAAAGCTTCATCGACCACGAAGACCTGAGGCGCAGATCCTGCACAGCTATCTTTAACCGCCTCCGACAGCGAAGCCGTGTCGGCGCAGACAGTGACGGTATAACCGTAGACCGAAAGTTTGGACTGAAGGAGTTCAGTCAGATCCGGGTCCGGCGAAGCGACAAAGATTTGAGTGGCGTGCGATATGTCGGCACAGGGCTGACTGGCAGGAAGCCTGGAGGATTCCGTCTCGGCATTGTCAATGGTGGTCTGCTCAAGCAACGGCAAAAGGTCACGAACGCTGCCGACCAGGCCAGGCTGCAGCCACTGGTCCGTCATCTGGCCGGGATCGCTCGCCTTCCTCTCGACCACTGCCTTGAGTTGTAATTCCAGCGCGCGCGCTTTCGCCCCTAGCTGAGTACAGCCGAAAGTACCAGAAGAACCGGCGAGGCGATGCATCAACTGATAGGCCTCTCCTGCCACCCACTCGGGATCATTGGCAGTCGAATCTTGCATCTGCTCAATCAGTGCACGCAAGTCATCGCCTGTCCTCGCAACGAACTGCTTGCGGAGGGCTTCCATCCGTTGCCCGATGTTGTCGTAAGAGCTACTCATTGCACACTACCTTTGGCGGCTCGCCAAGAATACGGACAGAAGCGGTGACCACGACTATCGATTACCAAATGCTAATAAGAGTAATATAGGCGGTATATCTGAGTACGCATTCCTTCATTTGCTTTTTTCACATCTATCCAATTTCCTGAAACATTGCATTGACGTGATGACGGCAATCTTCATAGAGAACCAGAATCGCGGGGTTTAGAGCGTCAAGGCCCCGCTTCATGGCGACGGTCTCTTCCACATGGCGGACGGTCGACAGAATCCGGCCCAGGGCCCCGCGGCCATAGATAATGGCATCGTGAATTTCGGCAGGCAGATTAAGCTGCGCCAGGAATACATCCAGCTCAACGCCCATAAGTGCATCCACTCCGGACAACAGCCCCACCAGAAATGCCTGACTGGAGCTGACGTTGCGGCTGCGGCTACGCTCGGCCAGTTCGCTGCAGACCTGGGCTCTGGTCAGGATCAACCGCGCCGGTTCCGGAGAGCTGGCGTTAATTGTTGAAATAAGAATAACCCAGCGCCGCAGAGCATCGAAGCCCAGCCTCAGCACCACCCGTTCAATACTGTTGATCTCAGAGAAACCCCGGTAAAGAGGGCTGTTCACAATCCGCAGTAGGCTGACTGCCAGAGCGGGATCGGCAGAGATGGCTGCGGTGACTTCCTTGACGTCCGGTTCCGGTGCGTAGACAAGACTGATAATGCGCGCCAGATGCGTGCCCACCGGGTTCAGGCGACGGCCATAGATGAGCTTGGGACGCGCCAGGAAGTAGCCCTGAAACAGATCGAAGCCTGCGTCCAGATATTTCTCTCGCTCATCTTCAGTTTCCACTCGTTCCGCGAGCCATTGCAGGGGATAGGCCGCCAGGCGCTCCCGATGGTCGACGGCCTGTTCGAAGGGTACAGTTGCAATGTCGACTTTGATGAAGGAGGCCAGTTTAAGAAGGGGATCCCAGCTTGGCTTGAACTCAAAATCATCCAGAGCGAATCGATAACCTCGCGAGCGCCAGCGCTCAACCGCTTCAATCAGTTCTTTGGTCGGCTCAAGACGCTCAACCAGCTCAATGACCACTTTGTCCGCATCAATGGGAAGAAACGCGCCTGAGGTGAGGAAATCCGCCGACACGTTGAGGAAAACAGGATCCCAGGTCGGGTCCATCTGGCTGGTAATGCCGGTGCAGAGATTGAACAGAAGCTCACTGGTCGCCCGACTCTCACCCACTTCCATGGCGTTGAGTCCGTCCTCATTCCGATACAACAGCTCCACGCCCGCTATTTTGTTGGCTCGGTCGTAAATCGGCTGAGCCGCAAGCAGTAGGCTTCGGTTGAGTAATTCCTTATCGGGCGGCACAGGGCACCGTCTCCTGAGTTGGGATCTTGCGATGAGTATAGATCTGAGGAGTTCCGACAGCGAACGGCTTTAAGCGGCAGCCCTGTCCTCTTCAGCACCTTTCACCCGTCTAACGGAGCCTCACGTCAGAGGCTCATACTGATCCGGATCAAATTCGTACTGGCCGGTATTGGCTTCTCGCTCAAGACGGATGGCGCGGGCCAGTCGCTGCACGTCGAGATCCCAGACGAGCTGTCCGGCCGGCTTGGCGACGAAGCCTTCACCCACCAAGGCACCGGCGATGCCTCGCAAAACAGCTTCGGCCTGCCCGGCGCTGTGATAAGGCCCCTGGCAACGATGGCGATCGGCCTTTGAATCACTTTCGTCACCTGCCAGAGTGACCAGCGCCCAGACATTCTCGCCGATTAGCTTGATGTGCAATTCCACACGCCGACCATCTTCGCGGATCATGACCAGTGTTTTGAGCGGCCCTCGCCCCGGAAAATAGTGCAGCTTCATCGACCGCTCCCGATCTGTTCAGTCAGAGCCATATCAGTGGACCGCGTGGCCGGAGCCAGCCGCATTCACAGTGGACGAGTTCTGCACCAAAACCCAGGGGGCGACAACCAATGCCCAAAGCTCCTGATGATCGTCATACCACTGCCGTGCCTGATCCGGCTTCACGTCCCGAACCCGTCCCTGATCCATCCAGCCGCGGAAGGTGTTCGCCTCGTCCTTTGAGAGCGCTACGGCTACATCCAGAAGATTCATGGCAGGGTCAACTTCAACGACCTGACCGCGCGCATAATAAACCTGCAGGTCGCGCCAACCGATACGGGCGGTTTCCTCATTCAGGCGTTTTCTGAGATCGGGATCTGAAGACTGCTCACTCATAGTTCAACCGGCGGGTTCGGTCCTTTCAAGGGTCGCATGGAAACGATATCTGCCTTCAGACTACATGAGACGGCGGCGAAAACGTAAGCGCCAGAACGCAAAAAAGCCCCCGGTGAGTGAACACCGGAGGCCTTGAGGGTCGCTCGAACCGATGGCTCAGCCTTTTCTGGCCAGCATGTCGCGAATGACGTAGTGCAGAATACCTCCGTGACGGAAGTAGACGGCTTCATTGGCGGTGTCGATGCGGGATTTCAGCTCACAGGTTTCCGTGTTTCCGTCAGGATAGGTCACGGTCATCTTCACTGTTTCGCCGGGCTTCACATCGCCAGCAATACCTTCCAGCGAAATCTTCTCCTCTCCGGTCAGCTTCAGCGACTTGCGATCCACGCCTTCAGGGAACTGCAGCGGCATGACGCCCATACCGATCAGGTTGGAACGGTGAATCCGCTCGTAGGATTCCGCTACCACTGCGCGTACACCCAGAAGACGAGTACCCTTCGCCGCCCAGTCGCGGCTTGAACCGGTACCGTACTCCTTGCCGGCGATGACCACCAACGGAGTGCCGTCTTCGATGTATTTCATCGCGGCATCGTAGATCGCCATTTCCTCACCCGAAGGCAGGTAGCGGGTAAAACCACCTTCCACATCGTCGAGCATCTCGTTGCGGATACGGACGTTCGCGAAGGTTCCACGCATCATGACTTCGTGGTTACCACGGCGGGAGCCGTAAGAGTTGAAGTCTTTCTTCTCGACACCGTGCTCCTGCAGGTAGCGCCCTGCCGGACTGTCTGCCTTGATGGAGCCAGCGGGCGAGATGTGGTCCGTCGTCACCGAATCACCCAGCAACGCAAGAATAGACGCTTCTTTTACATCTTCCAGAGGCTCAGGCTCTGTGCCCATGCCCTTGAAAAACGGCGGGTGCTGAATGTAGGTGGACTGATCCGACCACTGGTAGGTGTTGCTGTCCGGGATGGGCAGAGCCTGCCATTTCTCATCACCGTCGAACACTTCCGCATATTCCTTGCGGAACATGTCCGTCTTGACCTTCTCAACCGCTTCGGCGATTTCCGCCTGCGAAGGCCAGATATCCTTCAGGTAAACCGAGTTACCCTCCTGATCTTCGCCCAGCGCATCGCTGGTCAGATCAAGACGGACGTTACCGGCCAGCGCATAGGCCACGACCAACGGGGGCGACGCCAGCCAGTTGGTCTTGATCTGGGGATGAATCCGACCCTCAAAGTTACGATTGCCGGAGAGCACCGACGCCACCGTCAGATCGCCCTTCTCAATCGCCTTTTCGATTTCCGCCGGCAAGGGGCCGGAGTTACCGATACAGGTCGTGCAGCCGTAGCCTACAAGGTTGAAACCCAGCGCGTTCAGGTCTTCCTGGAAGCCGCCCTGTTTCAGATAGTCAGTGACCACTTTGGAGCCCGGCGCCAGAGACGTTTTGACCCACGGCTTGCGAGTCAGGCCCTTCTCTCGCGCCTTCCGGGCGACCAGTCCGGCGGCCATCATGACGCTGGGATTGGAGGTATTGGTGCAGGAGGTAATCGCTGCGATGACCACGGCGCCGGGATCAAGACGCATGGCCACGCCATCCATCTCAAGATCCTGGCTGCTGGGGTGGTTGTAACTGTTCTGGACGCCCGGAGCAGCCTGACCGCCTTCGGATTGCAGTTTGGCATCGGCCTGGTCAGAAGCGTCTTTAGCCCCGCCCATGATCTTACTGAACGTATCGGCCATGTCGGTCAACGCGACACGGTCCTGAGGACGCTTGGGCCCAGCCAGACTGGCGACAACATCGCCCATGTCGAGCTCAAGGGTATCGGTATAGACCGGCTCCTGGCCCGGCTCGCGCCACAGACCCTGCGCCTTGGCATAGGCTTCAACCAGCTTGATCTGGGACTCTTCACGACCGGTCAGACGCAGGTACGCCAGGGTCTGCTCATCGACCGGGAAGAAACCACAGGTGGCGCCGTATTCCGGTGACATGTTGGAGATCGTCGCGCGATCCGCTACGGGCATATCCTTGAGCCCGTCGCCATAAAATTCGACGAACTTGCCGACCACGCCCTTCTTGCGAAGCATCTGAGTGACGGTGAGCACCAGGTCCGTTGCAGTAATGCCTTCTTTGAGCTTGCCGGTGATTTTGAAACCGACGACTTCAGGGATGAGCATCGACACCGGCTGACCCAGCATCGCGGCCTCCGCCTCAATACCACCTACGCCCCAGCCAAGTACGCCCAGGCCGTTGATCATGGTGGTGTGAGAGTCGGTGCCAACGAGTGTGTCGGGAAAGGCAAAGGTTTTGCCGCTGTGGTCACGGCTCCACACAGTCTGGCCAAGATATTCCAGATTAACCTGGTGACAGATACCCGTGCCCGGCGGTACGACGCGGAAGTTATCGAAGGCCTTCTGACCCCAACGGAGGAATTCGTAACGCTCTTCGTTACGCTCCATCTCGATGGCCACGTTGTCGCGGTAGGCCGAGGGATCAGCGAACTTGTCGACCATCACAGAGTGATCAATCACCAGATCAACAGGCGACAGCGGATTGATAATGGACGGATCGCCGCCAGCCGCCTTGACGGCTTCACGCATGGCGGCCAGATCCACGACACCCGGCACGCCGGTAAAGTCCTGCATCAGCACACGGGCTGGACGGAACTGAATCTCGGTGTCCGAGGACCGCTGATCGAGCCAGGACGCCATGGCGTTCAGGTGCGAACGATCAACCGTTTCACCGTCCTCATTGCGCAGCAGGTTCTCCAGCAGCACTTTCTGGCAGAACGGCAGACGGGAGATTCCCTCAAGCGTCTTCTCTGCCTCAGGCAGGCTGTAGTAGTGATAGGTTTTGCCTTCAACTTCAAGACTGGAAAGCGTGCTTAAACTATCTTGACTGGGACCGTCATTGGACATGGAAAACCTCCCTTTGAAAACAGCAGGACATGCGGTCTGGGCTATAAGACCACTTGGGTCGTTAACGGCGCAGCGACTGCGTATCGGGGCTTTGACGCTCCGTTGCACTTCTCGTGGGTCGTCGCCAGAGCACAGTGCAACAAGCAGCCCTTACCGAAGCCGGGGGCTTCAGTGTAACAAGTGATCGCCGGAGTGCGCGGCTAACTCACATCTTCGTAATAAAGCCAGGCTTAAGGAGCCTCTGAACACCAGGTCATCATATTTCGTAAATCGCGATCACTGCACTCACGATAAAGCTGAGCCTGCACTATCCTTTACGGAAACCGTCGGAATCCAGCTCAACCAGCCTCACATTCCATGTGAAAGCCAACACCCTATCTGGCGCCACAACCGTCAGACGGGTACCACTCGCTCGTGATTGGAATAGCACCGGCGAAGCACCTGTACACCGGAGAAAGTCAGGGAAAGACGATGCATCAGGATTGCGACTACCATCCAGGCGACCCGGCCCGCTGGTCCTGCGGCGACTGCCAGCTCAGCTACTGCCAGCGCTGCATGCCAGATGCCGATACCCGAAGCCGCTCGGGAAACTGTCCGCATTGCGGTAATCGTCTGGCGTTCCTGGGGTCCGGCCAGGTCATTACGCCCTTCTGGGAGCGGATTGACCGATTCTTCCGCTATCCCCTGGCGCGCGCTCCTTTGCAGGTCATCGCCATCTGCACCTTCGTTCCGCTGGCGATCAGACCGGATGCCGGCAGCCTGCTGAACCGCTATAACCTGTTCGCTCTGGTTGTAACGCTGGTGCTGACACTGGCGTTGATGAAATACACCTACGCGGTGCTCCAGCGCACGGCCGAGGGCAACATGCAGCCTCCGCCTCTGGCCGAAGCGTTTACCGGCAGCGGCTTTGACGTCGCGGTACTGCAACTGATTGTATTCGTGATTCTCAGCGCACTGGTCAGTACCGGGGCCATGCTGTTCGGCCCGGTAGGGCTGGTCCTGACTTTGGTTATGGTCGTGCTCGGTCTGCCGGCCAGCATCATGATCCTCGCGATGGAGCGATCCGTGCCGTCGGCAGTCAATCCTTTGCAGGTCGCCTCTCTGATCAGCCGTATCGGTTGGCCGTATCTGGTGTTCTACGGTTATCTTCTACTGATGTTCATGGCAATGGCGGCGGCTCAGGAATTGGCGCTCGCCAAGTTCCCTCCCATGCTCGCACAGCCGCTCAGTGGTTTTCTGGGCAGCAGCTTTATGCTGATTCTGTTCCATATGATGGGTTATCTGCTGTATCAGTATCAGCGGGAACTGGGCTTTGTGAGCACGGAGGACGATCCCGACCCGGACGCAGCGCAGCGCAAGCCAGACGACCGCTCCGCCCGTGTCGATGCGGATATCGATATGCGACTCAAGGATGGCCGCTATCGCGAGGTTCACTCGCTGCTTCAGGCCGCCCTCAAGCGCGAACCGCACAACGGCAAACGCATCGACCAGTGGTTTAAATGGCTCAAAGCCCGGGACGACGGGGAACAGATACTGCGGGATCAGACGCCACTGCTTGAACGCCTGGCCCGCACAGGGAGGGGCCGCGAGCTGGCTGAGCTGATGGATTATCTCAAAAGGCTCGATGACAATTTTGCCCTCACCAGTCCGGGGCTGATCGTTGCCTGCGCGCGGACGCTGCATCGCAGTGGCGACCACGTGCGCGCACTGTCGCTGCTGCGGGACTTTCACAAACGCTTCCCGGGTGATGAAGAGATTGCCCCAGCCTACCTTCTGGCCGCTCAGATACTCGCCAACGCACTGCACAAGCCGGATCGTGCTCGCTCAATGATCGAGTACGTTGCCAAACGTTGCGGCGCGCATCCGCTGAGCGCGAATACCGACGAGTATTTGCGCCAGATCGACGCCAATGAATTACTGGTTATCGAAAAAGCCAGTTTTGGGGTGGGCGGCCATAATCAGGAGCAGACGCGGACCTGACGAGGCTCAGAGCCTATGGGACGAGCGGCAGACCGCCGCTCAGATTCGCCAGATACCGTCGGATGCCATCAGATATCGTTTGAGGTCATCAAATACCGTGGGCAAGCGCCGAACCGTCGCTCGTCGCCGCAAGTTCACGGTACTGACGCGCCTTGAGGTCCTGATTCCGCTTGCCAAACTCTTCTGCCAGCAGGCGGCTCGACTCCGCAATCATTAACGCATCGGCTGCGCCATTTCTCAGCTGGGTGAAGGCCTGCTCTGCGGTCTTCAGATCCCCTTCACGCAGGGTTGCAAACAGGATTCGCTGATGAAGATCCACGGGCACGTCGGCGGTCTGGCTTCCCAGCTCCAGCGCCTCTTTCCAGATTTCAATCGCGGCGGGCGTCTGTTTGTCCGCCAGCCGCTTCTCTATCAGCTGCCGAGCGATCTTCTGATACTCCGGTGAGGACGGGCGAAGCTTGGCCAGCCGATACAGATGATCGCCGACGATCGCGCGATCAGGATAGGCCTCACTCAGCTGCTCAAACTGTTTACGTGCCCGATCAAACTCCATGGAACCGATCAAAGCCATGCCACGTGCGTATTCCCGGGTAAACGCTTCATCTTCCGCCGCCGGCTCCTCGTGGAAGGTCTCTGCAACCTGAAACCAGCTTCGCCCAAAGATCAGGATCAGACCCGCGCCTGCCACCAGCCCCCCGGCATGGGCGAGGTAGGCAATACCAGAGCCATCGTTATAGAAGGCATCGAATATTTCTTTGCCGAGCCAAAGTGGCAGAATCATCAGCGCCGGAGCTCGGAAGTGGGTAAACCAGACGCCGGCGTAAAAAAGAAACCGTATTCGCCTCAGGCCGTAGATGGCCACATACATACCCATCAGCCCCGCAATGGCGCCGGAGGCACCGACCAGCGGCACCGCCGAACCGGTATTGAAAGCAGAAAAGACCAGACCGGACACCGCGCCGCACAGAAGATAGGCAATCAGGAACCGACCTGCGCCCAGCGCCCGCTCAACGGCGAATCCGAGCAGAAACAGGAATATCATGTTACCGATGAGATGCCCCGCACTGCCGTGCAGGAACTGGTAAGTACCCAGTGTCAAAGCGGAAAGATTGGCGGGTATCAGACCGTAAGCCCGGCTGCTGACCTGATTCAGGAGTTGGTCGACAATAGGTCGATGTTCAAGCCAGTAGCGACGCTCCTCAGAGGTCCAGATCAGTTCCCGGTTACGGTCGAGATACTGCTGGAATTCCGCGTTAGCCAGCAGCAACCAGGCCAGATCTTCCGGCGACCCTGACGCCAGAGCGTGGTTGTAGAACTCGAGCTGTTCACGGGCCGCGTGGTTATCGCCTGCCACCATCTGTCTGATCAGATGGGTTTCCAGGGCCGGCGCTTCGAGCTGGATCAGATCCGTCTCAATATAGGTTTGCATCGCGCGCTGGTAGATCTGCTCATCTCGACTCTGATAGCCGAAGAAAATTGCGAAACATAGAGCAATCAGCGTAAGTGTGACCCAGGGAGGACGTTTCCAGTCCAGAGCGGTTTCGGTAGGAAGGATGATCACTGGAAAACCTTAGAAATTACATCTCTGCCACTTTCAGTGGCGGTCCAAGATACTTCTTAGCATGCTCAGAGCCTTGTCTGAGCAGGAAAATTGCAAAGAATTGTTATGGGTATGCGCGCCGCCAACCTGACCGAAGCGGTGCCCACGCCCCTGTACAGCGTCACTAAAATGTCATACAAAAAGCCTTCAATCTTCCGGATGCAGGCAGCCTTCGGGTAAATCCCTGGCAAACCCTTTGAGCTGGATAGCGCCATTAGCGGCCTGTCCCGCTTTCCGCTCCACGGGTAGTGGTGGAAGCAAGGGTAGGCCAGAGGGGGGACTCAGAGGATGTCATGGATAGTCTGACAACTGCTTATAAAGGATAAACTGGATGACCGTGCTCGTTTTGGATAACCCTGAATTGCTTGCACGTGCTGCGGCGCTCGCGAGCCTCCCGCAAGACCTCCAGAATTCGGGTAACGATGCACGTCCTCCCCAGCGGCACAGATTTCACTACGGCTTCAACAGTCACCAGCTTTGCTGCGCCGATCACGCGACGCTGCTAGAACATGCAGCTTTTCTGAAACGCAATCCTCAGGCCGTGGTGATCATTCACGGCCACTCGGACGGTTTCGGTACTAGCGAGTTCAATCGGTTCCTGTCACGCCAACGGGCGACAGTGGCTGCCCGCGTTCTCAAGCAGGATGGCGTCGCGGAGTCGCAGATCCAGGTAAAAGCATGGGGCGACGAGAAGCCGCTGGCGCGTCCCGAGGATCACGCTGCCAATCGCCGCATTGAGCTCACCTACGAAGACTTGTCGAGAACCGCTGAAGCGCTCTGAGCCGATCGCTCTGCGCCACGACAGGTCTGCCTGAATCTTCGAAAAACCGGCCACATACTGGGCACACGGATTCTCGGAGATCAGGCGGTCAAAAGGTCAGAGTACAGACCAGGCCGACGGGCCAAAGGCATTCCAGAGCAGCAATAGGCCAGTGGCGACCATCATGCCCCAGGTGCCCATGATGCCAACGAAACGGGCAGGATGAGTGCCGCCTCTGCCGCTGATCATCCCCCAGACATGCAGAATTCTCGACGCAATGAAGATGAGGCCCAGCCAGTAGATCCAGGCAACGGGCACGCCATTGAGTTCAGCCACCGCCAACCCGATCAACGCCAGAGGCGCGTATTCCGCCAGGTTAGCCTGAGTGCGAACCGCAACGTCGAAATCCCTGTTTCCGTCGGTTCCCATGCCACGCTGGTGGCGCAGTCGAAACACTGAAACCCGGAATGACACACCGATCAGCAATAGTAAGGTGAGCGCGATATAGGTAGCGCTAAGAGGAATAACCATAGCGGTCAGCCTTTCCTGAATTTACTGGCGGCGAATAGAAGCAGCACCGCACCGACCGTTGCGGTCACCAGCTCTCCGATTCTTCCACTGGGCGATATTTGCAGGAGGCCGAACAGAAGCCCTCCCACCAACGAACCCACAATGCCGATGCCGATATTGGCCATGACGCCGAAACCTCGGCCTTTGAAAATCACACCAGCCAGCCATCCGGCGAGACCGCCGATCACCAGAAACCAGATCAAACTCTGCATTCGACGACTCCAGAGACATCAAGGCGGTAGGAGTAAAAACAGACAGACGTTCCGCCAGGACGGCTGTCGTGAGCGTGGCCCCAACCTTGTGGTGCCCTTGCTTGCCGAGCATAGCGCGGCATGAGCAACACGAAGGTCTTAAAGGGAACTTACCCCGAACCTACCCACTATAGCGATGAAAAATGCAGGCAACCATGTCCATCTGAACCGCCGGCCCGCCTTGGACACATTCCGGCAACTCATTAATAAAATTTGAGAATTTGATGTGATCTGGATCTTTTAACTCACCGGATAACAACCCACCTCTGCGAAGAGTTTCGGATCTGAGGCTCCCATGGCTGGCCCATTACCCGCTTACCCCCCAAGCGACTGTTGGCCATGAGTCTAACGGCGGCATAGACGCCCCAATCATCCCCAAAGAGATGAATAACGATGATTAAAACACTTGAGCTGCTTAAATTCCTGGTTGACCAATCTGACGAAGGTGCTTCCGTCACCGAACTCAAGGATCAATTCGACTGCTCCGACCGCCTTCTGCGCCGTCACATCATCGAAGCGCGCATGCTCGGGGCTCAGTTAGTCCAGGTGACTCATGTGGGGCAGCAAAACCGCTGGGTGTGCACCAACCGTCAGGAAATCCTGAAGGGCGGCATACTCGACAAGTGGCTGTCCGTTGAGCGGGGCCGGACTGTCGTGCCACCAGCCGTTTCAGCGGCGTCCGCCCGACTGGCGACTGGCTCCTATAGACCCCATCAGCCCTCCAGTGCTTTGCAGGTTATCGCTGCGCGCCCACGCGCCGAACGTTCGCAACTTAGCTAGGGATGCCTGGCCAGTAGTTGATCAAGGCGCTGGCCAAGGTTTGAGGCCGGTTTTACGACCTGGGTTTACGAATCAGTGCTCGGATCCGAACCGCCGTTCGCTCTGTAGAATTGGGCGGCGGTACGACCGTTGCGTACTCCACGCTCTGTCGCAAAACGTACTGCCAGGATATGCAGGCGATGGCGGTCGTTCGCCTGCGGATAGAGCGCGTCGACGGCCTCCAGATATCGATCCTGGGAAAACGGATAGAACGAAAGCTGAAGCCCGAACCGATCGGCCAGTGACACCTGCTCTTCGATAGCTTCCGCCGGATGCAGTTCGTCCTCAACCATCTTGCTGGCAACGTTATCGGCCATGCGCTCAGGCAACAGATGCCGGCGGTTAGAGGTCGCGTAGATCTTGACATTTTCCGGTGGCATTTCCAGAGAACCTTCCAGGGCACTTTTCAAGGCCCGATAACCCGACTCGCCGGCGCTGAACGCCAAATCATCGCAGTAGACAATAAACCGGAAGGGTTCGTTTTCCAGTTCATCGACCACCTCGGGAAGATGGATCAGGTCATCGCGATCCATTTCTACAATTCGCAAACCCTGCCCCGCATATTCATTCAGCAGAGCCTTGATCAGGGACGACTTGCCTGTGCCCCTCGCACCCCACAGCAGTGCATTATTGCTGGGTTCACCGGCTATGAAACGTTGCGTGTTGTCTGCCAGCAGCTGCCACTGACGCTCAACACCCTGAAGATCGCCCCGCCGCAGAGAATCAAGCCGGCGTATGGGTCTTAAGGTACGGTTGTAGCGGCGCCAGATGGCTGCATGGACCTGATTCCAATCCATCAAAAAAATCTCCAGAACACTTGAGGCCAGGGGGAGTATACCGCCGCCGATATCTTTGGTGAGCAAATTGCCACTGAGCCGAGGAATTACTGACCCGGGATCAACATTGCGCTTGTTTTCCTTCCTGGTGCCACCATGTTGACAGGACGTACGCTGTTATCAGAGGAATCACTGTGTCTGAAATTGTCCACCTCGTCTGCCCTTCCTGCCTTCGCCAGAATCGTGTCCCGAGCGAACGCATGAAGGACGCTGCGACTTGTGGGGCCTGCCGTTCTGCACTGACTGACGGCAAGGTTGCTGTGCTTGATGATAGCCGCCTACCGAAGGTCATCCAGCAGTCGGATCTGCCGATTCTGGTGGATTTCTGGGCCAGCTGGTGCGGCCCCTGCAAGGCCATGGCGCCACAGTTTGAGCAGGCCGCCAGAAACGCCTCCGGTCGCGTGCTTTTTGGCAAACTCAACACAGAAGAGGCCCCCCGGGCCTCCGCCAGTTATGGGATTCGCAGCATCCCGACGCTGATCCTGTTCCGGGGAGGCCGTGAAGTCGCTCGTCAAAGCGGTGCCATGCAGGCCGGGCAGATTCTGCAATGGCTACAGCCGCATCTTTGATTGCAGCGATTCCAGCACCGTCCTTCGCTGAACGGGCCAGTTACCAGCTGCCAATGTTTTCCATACTCGCCCAAGGTTCCTGAGTGGGCAATGCATCGCCTTTTTGAAGCAGTTCGATGGAAATATTATCGGGCGAACGCACGAAGGCCATATGGCCATCCCTTGGCGGTCGATTAATGGTGACACCATGCGCCTGAAGGTGCTCGCACAGGGCATAAATATCGTCCACGCGGAACGCCAGATGGCCAAAATTACGGCCGCCCTGATATTCCTCCGGATCCCAGTTCCAGGTGAGTTCCATCATCGGTGCCCGGTCGCTGCTACGGGCCCGCTCCGTGTCCTCTGGCGCGGCTAGAAACACCAGGGTGAAACGACCCTTTTCGCTTTCCTTGCGGCTGATTTCCTCAAGCCCAAGCAGGTTGCAGTAAAAGTTCAGTGACTCGTCCAGGTCACTGACGCGTACCATGGTGTGTAGATATTGCATAAAACGTCTCCTGCAGTTCAGGCCAAGGAAGCAATGGCAGAGCATTGTGGCGGGGTCTAACCTCACCAACAACCAATCATACGTAGACCGACTCTCGGGGATTTCACTGATGGTACTGAAACCAATGAAGACCGCCGTCGGATTTCTCAGCGGTTGGGCCACGATGTCATTCTTCTGTCTGTCTGCAGTCCATGCCACCGAGGTCTACCGGTGCGAAAGCGGAGGCAACGTTGCCTTCAGCGATACCCCGTGCAGCCCGGAGGCAGAAAAAATCAGCGTGCAAGCCGATAAACTCGGCAGCACCCTTGATCGGGGTATTCCTGCCGACGACCCCGAAACTATTGCCACCTCCGACCCTGAGCGGCAAGAAACAGAAGAAAAATCTGAGGAAGAAGGCTGTCCGGCCGGTTATATCCAGTCCACTGAGCTGCGACGATTGAAGGTGGCCGAGGAGGTCAGGATCGGTATGAGCGAGGAACAGGTGCGGTACGTTCTCGGCTCCCCTACCCGAATCAGCAATGGCTGGTGGTATTACAGTCTTGGCAAAATCCCGTCCCTGCGTTTCCGGTTTGTGGAGGGTTGCCTGGTGCGCCGGGAAGCTGATCCGATACCGGTCATCCTTTACCCCGAGTTTCCGCGTATAAATTACCGATAGACCGTCAGTGGCGGTTCCGATGTTCATCCGGTCCGCCGGAGAAACCGATCATAGCGATCGTTGACCGATTATAGATAGGGAGATCACTTTGACCACCAAACTGCTTTTCACTGCCGGTAGCACCCGTCAGGGATCGTTCAATGCCCGGCTGGCCGAAGCTGCCGCCCAGCTCGCTGAGCAGCATCCGGAAGTCTCTGTCACCCGTCTTCATCTGGGTGACTACGACATGCCGATCTACAACGGCGATCTGGAAGCGGCCGAGGGATTACCGGCCAACGCTCGCCGCCTCAAAGCGTTGTTCCGGGCGCATCACGGATTCCTGATTGCGTCGCCCGAGTACAACAGCAGCATGCCGCCAGTGCTGACCAATGCGCTGCACTGGATCTCCCGTCCGGAAACGGACGATGAACCCGGGCTGGTGGCGTTTCAGGGCAAGGTCGCCGGACTGGTAGCCGCCTCTCCCGGCGGACTTGGGGGATTGCGTGGCCTGGTTCCGTTGAGAATGATGCTGGGCAACATTGGTGTTCATGTGCTTCCACAGCAGATGGCACTGAGCAAAGCCAGCGAGGCTTTTCACGACGATGGGACGCTGGTGAAGGCGTCTGATCAGGAGCGATTGGCGTCGGTGGTAGAGGCTCTGGTGGAAACGGCAGCGGCGCTGGGCAGAGCAGGCTGAGTCGGCTCAATCAGCCAGTGTGGAATGGCTCACGGTTTTGGGCATAATGGGGACCACTGAGGGTGCTGCTAGCCTGGTGCCCCATCCTGCATTTTCCCCTGAATCCGAGAGGCAGTTTCATGGCTGACACCAACAAGCTGGCGGGCGTCGTCCGCCGCATCAATTCCCTTCCTTCCTTTGCTCGCTCAAAGGCACTGACTCTGCTGTTCGGCAAAGCCATACCTTTCACCGGCACTGCGGGCCTCAAAGTCGAATCCATCGACGCCAATAACTGCGTTATTACTCTGGAAAACAAGCGTCGGGTTCAGAATCATATCGGCGGCATCCATGCCTGCGCGTCCCTGCTGCTGGCAGAAACCGCCACCGGACTGCTGGCCGGCATCAATATCCCTGACGACAAGGTGCCCGTGGTTAAATCCGTCACCGCCAACTACACCCGCCGCGCCAAAGGCGACATGCGGGTGGTCGCCAAGCTCACTGACGAGCAGCGTCAGCGGATGCTCAACGAAGACAAAGGCGATGTGGACATCAAAGTCACGGTGATGGATTCCGAGGAAAAAATCCCCATCGAAGTAACCATGATCTGGGCCTGGACACCGAAAAAGCGCTGACTGAGTGGCGTCGCTGGGCTTTCCAGACAGTCCAGCGACGCCGAATCCTTCCCCGTCACAAGAACGTCACATCAGTAAAGCCGCGCCGGCACGGAGTAGCCGTTGACCAGCGTGCGGGTAAAGGGATTGACGCTTTTACCTGCGTAGAGCCGATAGCGAACCGAGCCTTCATTCAGTGAAAACCTCACATCCACGGTGTTAGCACTGACGCCCGTCAACTCGGCCTGGTCCAGTAGCCTGAACAGCGACCAGGCACCCTGGGCACTCACACTGCGCGGTGAATGGTTCACTTCAACCGGCACCAGCGTGACCCGGCTTTCGACGGAATCCCGCAGCGTGTTCGGCCACACCAGAGGAATGCTCTGGCGCAGACCATGACTGAATTCCACCAGCTGGCCATCGAAATTGGCGATGCTTCGGCGTTGGTTTGACGACAGCGCCAGAGGCTCCAGGCTGAATTCAAGATCCAGAGAACCGCTGCGGGTAAAGAATGCTTCCTGGATCTGCCGAGCGCCGGCCAGGGCCTGCCGCACATCTTTACGAATCATCCGGGCCCGCCGCGTCATGGCGATGTGTTCCGGCTGATCCTCCAGAAAAACCTTGAGGGATTCGTTGTAGAAGCGGTCCAGGGTTCCGCCGGGCGCGAAAAAGGCTTCGAAATCCCGTAATGCGGCGTCCCTTCCAGCCTCGCGATCAAACGGATAATTACGCGCCAAAGACACCTGAAACGGTTGATAGACATCCCGGTACCACTGTTTTTCCAGTTGGGCGATGGCCTGGTTAAGGACCACTTTCCAGCAATCCTTAGCCAATTGAGCAAGCATACCGCGCAGCGGCTGTGGCTGACGTTCTGCCAGGCGCTGAAGGCTGTAAATGGGATCTTCGCCCTGCAGACTGATCCGCTTGCGAGCTGCGGCCAGTGAAGCGGCACCCGTGTCCTGGGACTCCGCGACCGCGGTCATATAATCTCTGAGCGACGCCAGCACGGCATTGAGAGGGTCTTCGCTGCTGCGATCCTGCATCGCCGTGGCGACCCTTTGAAGCTCCCGAAAAGGCTCGGAGATATCGGCCCAGAGACGCGCCTGCAACTCACGCTGCTGCGGATTCGCGCCAGCGACCGCCGCCGTCAGCTCAGTGGCTGCCGCGATACTGCCAGCGGAATCGCCCGCCGCCGGTGGTGCGCTCCTGGTGGGCGGTACGTTCATCGACGTCTGCTCGGCCACCGTTGCCAGCACGCTTTGCAGCGGCTGATGAACACCCGTCAGATCCGTCAGCACCTGAGCACCATGGTTCACATCCCGCAGACTCGGGAACGACAGATGATCCAGCGCCTTCTGCCATGCGGCGACATAATCCGCCGCATAGAGCCGATAGACCTCCTGCTGGAGACGCTGGTGATCGGCCTCGCTGTAATCCACACCGTCACGACGCCCGAGGACCCAGGCATCGACTAAAGCCGTCTCGCTCACTTCTGAGGCTTTATCGGCGAAGTGATGGCGCAAACCCTGTTGAGTCAGCCAACCCGGGATGCGGTAGGGATCACCGGTGGAGGACGAATGAGCCGAGGGATCGGCGTTCGGCCCGGAACTGGCGCTACTCTGCGGTGCCTCACCAAAACGGATAAACACGGATGTGAAGACCGGACCCGCCACAGCAGTGAGGTCCAGATCCGGCTGCTGGCCAGCCACCTGAGCACGTATTTCATCGTAAACCCGTTGCGCCGTCGCCGAGGCACTCAGCCGCTGCTGGGCGCGCCGCACCGTGTCGGCAAACGGCTCAATGGCAGCAAAGGCCCGAGAGTCACCCGCATCAGCCCAGTCGGCCAGATCGGTGTGAACCATGGCCTCTTCAAGATGTGCCATCAGCTGCTCCTGGGTCGGACGATCGCCCGGATAGCGCTGCTGCCAGTGATTTCTCAGATAGTCTGCCACCCGATCAGGCTGGCGACCGCTGGCATCGTAGAGCATGCGCAGAATACGCAGGTGGCGGAGCCGTTCGGCGCTGCCCTCCGGCGCCAGATTCATTCGCTCATTAACGCCGACCATCACCGACGGGACAAACTGATAGGCCAGCATTTCTCGATAGGCATCGTGGACGGCAGGCGCGATCTCATCGCCCCGGTAAAAACCCATATCTTCAATCACCGGCCAGGCCTGATCCGGGTCATCGAAGGCGTCTGCTGCGGTTTTCAGCTCGTTCAAAGGCTTGATCAAAAGCTGCTCGGTGCCCTCAGAGCCAGCGCTCAAGGATTGCTCAGGCCGGAAATTGCGCAGAAAAGAAGCCAGGGTGCTGCTGGTCTGCTGCGCTGCCTGGGCATTCTGTACGAAGAAATGATTCAGTCCGCCGGTCACCGTAAAGCCAACGGCCAGGGCGACGCTGGCGGCGAGGCCAAAGTTGCGCCACTGACGGCGGGCGAGCGTGCGATTGCCGCCCGCCAGGCCAGCCTCAGGTGCAATCATCCTTTCCATCAGGGCATCGGTAAACCAGCCCTGCCCAACGCCCGCCCGCGCGACGCCCAGATCGCCGCGATGAGCGCTCTGGATGGGATCGCCCAAGCCATAGTGGCGGGCGCAGGCGGTCAGGTAACCGTCTTCCGGGACGCCTTCCTGAAAGGCCGAGGCAAACCAGCAGCCGCGTACCAGCGTTGCCGCTGAATGGGTGTCCGTAGCCAGCGCGCGTCGCAAGAACTGCTTCACTATCGGCTGCAGACCGCTCATTTGACGGACGAACGAAAAGCAGGCAGCCCGCTCTTCAAGGCCCCGGCACTGCGTCAACACACCGGCCAGGCGACCGCTGCATTGCGCGGCGAGACTGGCCAGGCCGCTTTCCAGCTGGTTGAGCCAGTCGTCACCGGCTGAATGATTGATAGCGAAAGACAGACCCAGCGGCGCGGTGCGATCGCCCCCTGCAACACGAAAATCCAGTGCTTCGAGAAAGGGAACGGCGCCCTGAAGCAGGTCCAGTTTGGTGAGTACCACATAAACCGGCAGCGGATCGCCGCAGCGCGCCGTCAGCTCGCGCACGCGAGCGCGCAGACGTTTCGCCTGGGCATCACGCTCGTTCTGGTCGGCCCGGCATAGAAATGCCAGATCGACAGTCAGGATGACGCCGTTCAGCGGCTGCTGAGGCCGCGCCTTTACCAGCCACTCCAGCAGGTTCTGCCAGAGGCGTGTCTGCCGCTCGCCCTGATCCTGGCGCAACAGCTCGCCGGGGGCGTCCAGCAGCAGCGCATGCTGACCCAGCCAGCCCATCGCGGGAAGCGTCCGCGCCAGATGCTCCGGGCTGGCCTGCTCGCCAATCGCCAGACGCTGGGCGCTATCGAGCCGCTGCACCAGACTGGTCTTGCCGGAAGCTTCATCACCGAGCAGCAGATACCAGGGCAAGCGGTGGCGGCCTGCTGCAGCGCTGGACAATCCGTCCAGCTGGGCCAGCCAGTGATCCATGATCTGATGCTGCTGACTCTCCACCGCCAGCAGGGGATCTTCCTGCTGTTGCTGCTGGCTCTGCTGCTGAGCACGGGCGCGCCGCAAGTGGGCCATCAGGCGAATACCCCACAAAAACATGGCAACAAGCAACAGCCCCACTGTCACCAGCGCTCTGGCAAGCCAGCCCTGCAGAGGACGGGTGCCTGCAACTTCCCAGGCAGGGCCGAACCACCACAAGGCGGCCAGCAAACCTACGGCGACACCGGTTAACAGCCAGGGCCAGAGGCGCAGAGCAGGTCTACCGAATCTGCGCGCGAGGCTGAAGAATTGGGAAAGCGACACCCTTGGTTCCATGACAATTCATCCTGAGTCGATTCATCGGGAGCACCGCTGGCATCCCGCACATCCTTGTGAGCCTCTGGTGAATTCCGGAGCACCCAGAGGTGGTCTGGAATTATCCAGAAGCTGCGTTGTTATCCGGTCATCAGTGCCGGCTTGTTCGTTGCAGCCGCTTGAGCAGATCGGGCTCCCACTGCTCAAGGTTTTGCGCCTGCACCTGTCGCAGCAGGTCTTCGGCCTGCTGACGGGCCAGCGTGGTCAGTCCTGCGGCCTGCATCAGTTCAGCGATGACAAGCTGCCAGTAGAGCCGGGCTCGCGGCTCCCGAGCCTCAGCCAGGCCTTCGTCAAGCAGCGCCAGAGCGCGATTGAGGCCCTGGTCGGGCAACAGGGCAATGGCTTCCGCCAGAGCCTGCTCCCAGGCATCGCCTCCGGCGACTGAATGACCGCTGGCCGGAGCCGTCGCCAGCCAGTCAGTGGTTTCACTTGTCAGAAACGGTGTGCCGTCACTGAACGCCAGCGACTCCAGGGCCGGCAAACGGGTCACCAGCGCCGCCAGGGCCAAGCGGATGGCCTCGGCACAGTCACTGTGCCCCAGCGCCGCAGCCACTTCGGCGCTGAGGCGATGCCCATCGAGCCAGAACGGGCTGACCGACAGACTCTGTTCGATACGCTGCCAAAGCGTCGCGTCCGGGGCCTGTCGCAAGGCTTCGGTGTACTCACTCACCCGATCGCTGCTGACGGCGGCCAGATCGGTGCGACCATCCGCCCGCGACGGCGGAGCAGCAGTGATGGCGTGCCAGAGGGCATGGCGCCGCAACTGATAACCCAGCGCCATGGCTGGGTTGGTGTCGTTCAGCCACTGGGCCGTCTGCAGCAGGGTCTGGCGTATCGCCCGCTCGCTGCCGGTATCGAGCGCCGGCGGAGGAACTGCACGGGCGGCCGAAGAACCCGTCTCGGCGACGGTTTCTGTCGTTCGTCCGCTGGCGGTGGCAGGCGACTCGGCTTGATCTGCTGATGGGCCTGAGGCTTCCTCGCGAGTCGGTGTCGCAATCTGACGACGCAGACTGCCCAGCTCACTGGCATCCAGTGATTTGGCTTCGGCCAGTTCTGTTAGCCGTTCGATCAGCTTCAGGCTGTACTGACGGCCTTCCCCTCGGGCCGCATCGAAACTCAGCCGATCCGCTTCGGCGCTGGCCCTCTGGATAATCTGGCCGAACAGGCGACGTCGGCCTCGCTGGCCTCGTTCCCCGGGCCACGGTCCTGCCTCGGCCCACCAGCGCTCCAGCACTTCGCACAGCAGGTACAGCGACAGCGCGAAACGCTCACCGTTGCCGCCTTTTTGCAAAGCCAGCAGCAAAAACCCGAGGACCCGTAAATCCTTGCCCTGCTCAGAGAGCAGCGCCAGCGAGTCGGCCTCAATGCGCTCCCAGGGAATGTCGTTCTGAGACAGCGAACCCACTTTCATGATGTGGGTTTCCAGCTGATCCAGAATCGGATGGTCATCCAGCGCCTCACCCAATCCATTGTTCACCGACAACGGAGAGAGCACGGCGTGGACATAGCTGTGTTGCTCGACACTCTGCATCGCAATCACCAACCGCAAGCGCTGCGCAAGGGCTGCAGAGCCTGGGCCAAACCCCGCAAATCAAATTCCAGCCCATCGAGGGAAGCGGCCCGGGTTGTCAGATGCCATTGATCCTGGCGAGCCAGCGAGAGAATCATGCGAATCGCCGGCAAACCGCGCCCCGCGCTGACCAGCAGGCCGTTATCACGAACTCGCCAGATCTCTGGCGACGACACTGTGCCCTCACCGTCGGTGGTGAACCACTCGACGGCGATTCGTTCCTCGGCTAGGGGGCGGTTCAAAAGCAGCGCAAGTTCCGTGATGTTGTTGTGACACTGCGCCATGAGCACCGGTGCCGGTTTTGAACGTCCCCTGGCGGTGACGGTGACCATCCAGCCGGCACGCCGGCCATGGTCGAAAGCCTGAAGCGGTTCGCCCGGCGATTGTCGGTCCGCCTGAGCCAGCGCCAGCCGCCAGCGCTCAGAACCGACGGCCTCGCTTCGGCTTGCGTCCACCGGCTCAGCAAACACCCGGTCGTAGCAGGCCAGCCGATCCATCTGCCCGGTCAGTTCTGAGCACAGCTTCGCGGAGCTGATCAAAGAGGGATTGGCGCGCACCAGAGGCGAAGCCAGGAGCATCAACCCGACCGCAACGGCAGGCACCAGAGCCGCCGCCAATGCGCGAGATCGGCAGGATAAGTGACGAATCAGACTCACAGCGCCCCGCCCTCTTCCAGCTCACGGAATTTGAGACACTTATGGGCCAGGGTGCGTTTGGGTACGCCCAGGCTCTCGGCGGCGAGGCTGCGGCTGCCATTAAAGCGGCGCAGCCGGTCACCGATGATGGCCGCCTCAAAGGCGCGGGTCGCCGCCCGCAGATCCCGGATGTCCGCGAGATCCGGCAGGCCCGGCGCGACAATGGCCTCGCCATCGTCAGAGGTTGAGCTTTCGCTGCCGGTTGTATTGCCCGGCTGAACGGCTTTATCGGTGCTTGCGCAGGCGAGCAGGTCCAGCCGCAGATCCTCGGCGCGGATGTCCGCCTGAGGAGGGGTCTGAAGACAGGCGAATTCGATCAGGTTACGCAGCTCCCGCACGTTACCGGGGAATCGATAGTCCCGCAGGCGATGCAGCGCCGCAGTGCTGATGCCCAGAGGACCCATCGCCTCGCGCTCGCGAAACTGCTCAATGAACGCCCGCGCCAGAGGTTCGACGTCGTCGGGGCGCTCCCGCAATGGTGCGACCTGCAATGGGAACTGGTTAAGCCGGTAGAACAGATCCTGGCGAAAACCGCCATCACGGATGATGCTACGCAGCGGCTGGTGGGTAGCCGCCACCAGGCGGAAATCCGAATGCTGTTCCTTGGCCGCCCCCAGAGGGCGAAACATGCGGGTTTCCAGCACGCGCAGCAGTTTTGACTGCAGTCCCAGCGGCATGTCGCCGATTTCGTCCAGGAACAGGGTGCCGCCATCGGCCTGGGCCAGCAGCCCGGTTTTGGCCTCCGATGCACCGGAGAAGGCACCTTTGTGATAGCCAAACAGTTCGCTTTCCAGCAACGAATCGGGGATGGCGGCGCAATTCACGACGACCAAAGGGCCGCCGCTGCGGCTGGAAAACTGGTGAACCGCACGGGCCACAAGATCTTTGCCGCAACCGGTTTCACCCTGAATCAGCACTGACAGCTGACTGCCGGCTGCACGAACAATCTGCATGCGCAAATCAGCCATGCAGGCCGACGGGCCGAGCAGTGTGGTGGAGAGCCGTTGGGCATTGCGGCGCTGGGTTTCGTCGTCGCGCAATTCGCTGAGACTGCGCTGCAACAGAAGCCGCTGGCTGGCGTCAGCCGAGTAGAGTTTCAGTCGCTGCCACTGACCGGCCAGCAGATTCAGCAGCCGTCGAAACAGCGGCGACTCGGCCGCTTCAGGCCAGTGAGTGTCACTGCCGGCAATCATCAGCAGTCCCAGCAACTGGGCGCGATCATTGTAGATGGGCTCGAGAATGCACTGATGAAATGGCTGAGCCGCTTCCAGAAGTTCGGAGAACTGGGGATGGTCCAGTCGGCAGACACTCGAATGAGACAGACTGCGAGCCTTGCCTTCCTTGATCACGTGCGAGAAAGGATGGCTGAAATCGTCCACTTCAAAGCTGTAGTCTTTCCACACCAGGCTGCGACCGCTGGCCTCAAGCGGCAGTAGCCAGCAACGACTGACCGGGAACAACTGTTCAACCCGGCGGCCAAAGGTCGCCAGCAACGCGTCGGTATCGCGCTGGCCGGTCAGTTCGACCGCCAGCTCAACCCCGGCATCCACGCCCTTTCCCAGCACTTTCTGGCTGGGCAAGCCTTTGTGGTTCTGCAGATCCTTCTGCACCATTCCCATGGTTCCTACTCACTTACAACGGGTGGGCACTTCTGGATCATCCGCGAGCAGCGGATGATCCAGTGGCCCGTTTTTATTGTCCTGGCTCAGGAAACCTGGCCGTAAAACTCGCCATCACGGCTGCCCAGAACCACTTCCGAGATGGCCTGACCGGCACTCAGGCGCTGCAGAAGCGCCAGAGAAACCGGCGGCAGCAGTTCGGTTTCGATCACTGATTCCAGCATTCGAGCACCGTTCTCACTGCGGGTGGCCCGCGCCAGAATCGTCTCCGCCAGCTCAGGTTCAACGGTGACTGCCGCTTTGTAACGCGCCTGAATCTGATCACTCAGATTCACCAGACGGCAATCGACGATTTCGGCCAGGGTTTCGCGGTTCAGCGGCAGATACGGGACCACACTCATGCGCGCCAGCAGCGCCGGCCTGAAGAACTGCTCCAGTTCGGGATACAGCGCGGCCGGGATAGCAGCCGGATCATCCGCCAGGTGGGTTATCACCTGATCACCGAGATTGGATGTCAGGAAGAACACGACGTTGCGACAGTCCACGAGCCGACCTTCACCGTCCGCCAGCTCGCCTTTGTCGAAGGCCTGATAGAACAGGTTGAGCACGTCCGGGTGCGCCTTCTCCACTTCGTCCAGCAACACCACCGAATAGGGCTTCTGGCGAATGGCTTCGGTCAGCACACCGCCTTCCCCAAAACCCACGTAACCTGGCGGTGAACCAATCAGACGCGACAGCGAATGGGTTTCCTGGTACTCCGACATGTTGATGGTCGTGAGAAAACTGCGGCCCCCGAACAGCAGATCGGCAATCTGAATAACGGTTTCGGTTTTTCCCACACCGGAAGGGCCGGCCAGCAAAAAGGCTCCCAGCGGGCGACCAGGACGACGAAGATCTGCCCGGGCGGTCAGAAGGCTGCGGTGAATGCTGGCAATCGCCGCAGCCTGACCACGGATATGGTCGTGCAGGTAGTCCGGCAGGCGGGTGATGCGGTCCAGCGCATCTTCAGTCATCCGCTTCAGCGGCACGCCCGTCCAGTCTGAGATCACCTCAGCGATCTGGCGATCCGTCACACTGGCACTCACCAGCGGTTCATCGGCGCTCAGCTGATCCAGCTCCTGGCGCAGGGCGCCGGCTCGCTGGCGCAGAGTGTCCTGTTCTGCTGGGTTCGAGCCTTCATCCGTCTCGCGAAGCAGTGTCTTCCGCAGGGCAACCAGCTCGCTGACCAGTGCTCGCTGGGTCTCCCAGCGCTGCTCGAGTTCTCCAGCCTGTTGATGGAGGCCTGCCATACGGGTCTCAAGTGCGGTCTGTTCCGCCTGTGGCACCACTTCGCCCAAAGCAATGGACCGCTGCTGGAGCGCCTGCTGCTGATCGCACTGGTGCAGTTGGCTGCGCAGATGGCTGAGCTGACGCGGAGGAGTAGACAGGTTCAGACGAACACGGGCACAGGCGGTATCGAGCACATCGATGGCCTTGTCCGGCAATTGCCGGGCGGCAATATAGCGAGCCGAGAGGCGGGCCGCTGCCTGCAGCGCACTGTCCTCGATAAGCACCTGATGAGACTGCTCGTAGACCTTTCGAAGACCCCGGAGGATATGAATGGCCTGTTCCGGATCGGGCTCGTCGAGTTTGACTGGCTGAAAGCGCCGGCTTAATGCCGGATCTTTTTCGAAGTACTTGCGGTATTCCCGCCAGGTGGTCGCCGCAATCGTGCGCAGCTCGCCTCGTGCCAACGCCGGCTTGAGCAGATTGGCGGCATCGCCACTGCCTTCCTGATTGCCAGCGCCAATGAGGGTATGGGCCTCGTCGATAAACAGAATGATGGGCACCGGCGACTGCCCTACTTCGTCGATCACACCGCGCAGACGCCGCTCAAACTCGCCTTTTACAGAAGCGCCGGCCTGCAGAGCACCCAGATCCAGGGACATCAGCACCACATCACGGAGCGTTTCCGGTACATCGCCCGCCGCGATCCTCAGCGCCAGTCCTTCAACCACGGCACTTTTACCAACCCCGGCTTCGCCGACCACAATCGGATTGTTTTTGCGGCGACGGCTGAGGATATCGATCATCTGGTCAATCTCAGCGTCCCGGCACAAAACCGGGTCCATTTCACCCGAGCGGGCCATGGCGGTGAAGTCGCGGGCGTAGCGATCCAGAGCGCCACCTGACGACTCTGCCGCCGCTTTGCTACCAGTTTGCGCGCCAGAACCCTTCCGGGCTTCGGCTTCTGCGGAACCGGCCGTCAGCCGGCTGAAATGCCGGCGGACCTGCTCACGATTAATGGACGCCAGCAGTCCCGTGCTTATCGGTAGCAGGTAGCGGTTCGACTGCATCAGGATGGCCAGAAACACGCTGCCAGAGCGCAGCCGCGAATGATCCAGTTCGGTGCTGGCCAGCAGCCAGGCATCCTGCAATACATCAATCAGCAAAGGCGAAAATACTGGGCCGGAATCGCCATGGCGAGGCTCATGTTCAATCTGCTGCTGAAGCTGTGTCTGCAGGGTCTGCCAGTCCACTTCGGCCCGCTCCAGCATGATCCGGACATCGCTGAAGGGGTTATCCAGCAGTTGCAGCAAAAGATGCGCTGGTGTGATTTCAACACCGCTTCGGCTGATACACAGGGCCGCAGAAGCTTCCAGTGCGCTGCGGCATTCGGGGGACAGGCGGGCAATCAGCGCCTCAGTTTCTACACGAATCACGGGATATCCTTATCTCGTCTGTTCTATCGATAATCGGTTGAGCGATCGTGAGCGCCAGCCTGCGACACCCAGCTCGGTCGCTGCGCTTATCTCGGCAGTTGCTTAATCAGCTGCTTCACTTCATCAACGCGGGCATCCAATGTCCGGTCGTAGTTCACGTAAACCAGTCCCAGCGCTGCGACAAGCGCCAGCGGAATCAACCACAGCGGCGGTCGCATAGGCTTCCTCTGACGAACCCGCACCACATGATTCTGACTCTGTTCAGTGCCGGCCCCAGTCTCCCGGCCACCCTCAAAAAGACGCAGCTGTTCGTACAGGCCGGCGATTATCGCCTCGCATTCGGCACGGCCGTTGTCCATGATGCGATAACGACCTTCGAACCCGAGGCAGAGGCACAGGTAGATAAAACCCAGCATCTCCCGATGCTGACCCGGCGTCTGCTGCATTTTTGAGAGAATCGCGAAGACTTTTTCGCCTCCGCCGGTTTCATCAAAAAACCGCGACAGCAGCGACTGCTGTGACCAGAGACTGTGAGCGCCCCAGTCCGTCGTCAGTACCGCTTCGTCCACGAAAGCGCAGAGCACGTAGCGAAATGCCACGGCGGTTGAACGTTCATAACCCTGCTCGATCAGATCCCGCTGCAACGAGACCACTTCATTGACCACCTGCCAGTACAGCGACTGAACCTCACCAAACTCCACCAGCCGCCGCACCCGCAGGACCATGCCGAATAGTGGATTGGCAGCGTCGATGAGTCGATTGTCCGACACACCACGCAGCAGCAGGCCGTTTTCAGCAATCTGAGCAGGCTCCACTGGCGTCGACTCACCGTCGTTGGCGGGCGCGCCGGCAAACCAGCTGGCGGTGACCCGACCCTCATCATTGGAGAAATTGGCGACGCTCATGGTTTACTCCCTGATGGCCCAGAATTGCATTTCCAGCCCCGGCAGATCGCCGGCGATATGGAACGCAAAGCCGCTGGCGCGCTCCAGCATCTGCCAGGCCTGGCTGCTGTTATCGAGACGGAAGTAAGCGAAGCCGGCGTGGTAAGGCAGTTGCCGGGGTGCGACCGGCAGGTTCTGCAGCGGCACACCCGGCAACTGCAGGCTGATCAGATCCCGTATTTTCTCCACGGAAGCCACCTTGCACTGCTGAACAAACCGGCGACCCAGCTCCTCCTGCGGCATATCGGCCCGCACGGCCAGCACAAATTCGGCTTCAGCGGTCAGGCGATCATCACCCAGTGGCGCTACCTGCAGTCCGTATTGGCGGGATTCGATTGGCAGCGCCAGGGCGCGAGGCTCAAGCACGGTGCTCAAGCTCTGACGCAGGCTCTGAATCAAAGGCCCGAAGCAGCGCTGGGGCTGATCATGATCGTAGGCCGGCAATGTCTGTGGCAGCCGGCTTTCGGTCGTGAAGGTGACCAGCTCGCCGCAGAGCCCCAGCAGCTCGGTATACAACCGCTCGGGATGCAACTGGCCCAGCCGGGCCAGATGGGCGAGCCGGGGATAGCTGCGATTGAGCAACTGCAGCAACAGAAACTCGCTGACTTCAGCGACGCCGCCCTGCCCGGGAGCACCCACACGCTCACTGAGATTGCGGGCACGCTCGGTCATCAGCCCGGCCAGTTCGACGACGAAACGGCTGAGACTGCCGTCTGCCTTGACGCTCAGCAGCGTCGGCAGAAATTGACGATCCATAACCAGCGAGCCGTCCGGGCGCTTTTCCAGTATCCGCGCTACTGCCAGCGAGGCGTAGGCGCTGCGGTCCTGACGCTCCAGCATCAGGCGCGGGGCCACTCGAGCCAGATCAATGCTGTGAGCGTCGCCATCAATCGAGTGCAGATCCCGGACTTCCTGACTGCCCGCCAGAAAACGTCCCGCGTTGCTGGCTTCCGGCCAGTCGACCTCGGCCAGCATCTGACTGCCCAGCGGCAGCGCCAGATAGACGATTTCGTTGGCCACCGACAGATCATCAATGGTCAGGGGTTCGGGCATGGCGTCGGCTTCCGGCAGACTGAAACCGGTTCCATCCGGGAACAGACCACTGGCACGCACCAGCCCCACCTTTCCGAAGCTCAGGTACTCACTGTTCAGTTCCAGTTGGCTGAAGCCGTAAAAATGTTCAGAGACAGCAGCGCAGCGATCAATAATCTGCTGTTCCAGATAGCGCTGCTGTTGCTGAAAGTGCTGGGGCTTGATGAACAGCCCGTCGGTCCAGACGACCCGGTTACTGACGGCCATTACTGGTCCTCCGCGCTTTGCAGCACCACGTCCCGGGCCTGGAAATTCAGCAGCACCCGGTAGTCCTTGCCAATGGGATTCACCTTCACCACTTTTTTCCACTGCGACTCGTTGGGGAAGGCGTAATAGGCAACCACACCAATAAAGCGGGTTTCGCTGTCCAGCTCGAAGGGTGTGACGTATTTGTATTGGCTTGGCACCAGCGTGTAGTCCCAGTGGCGGAGGTAATTGCGACCGAGCTTTTCTTCCGGCGACTCCAGCATTTCCTCAAAGTCTGCCGCCATCAGCCTTGAGCTGTCGCGAAGCTCAAACACCTGAAAGGCAATGGGCGTCGGTTCCAGTGCGCTGTTGGGATTCACATCCGGCGAGGCCAGCAGAATCAGCGCCGCCTCGCTGGGCAATTCCTCGCGCTCGCCCACCTGAACCTCCGGGTCCCACCAGACTTTCGCGGTTTTGGTGATGGCCTTATAGGGCGTGCTGCAACCGGTGATGGTCAGTGCCATCGCCAGTCCGGTGACCCAGGCCAGGCTGGCCTTTAGCAGAGCGCGTGGGTTGCTCGTGGCAACCGACATTTTCAAGAGATTCACAGCTGACCCTCCCTGGTCATTTGCCGGATGTGCTGGTCGTAGGACTGCTCGAAGACTTCCCGGAACAGCGCTTCAAATCCACGCTGACGAGAGGAGCACAACTCCCGGTGGTAGTGGCGGTACATCTGCCAGGCCCAGGCTGATTCGGTTGTTTCATCGTCGCTGGCGTTGCCCCGGCGATAGCCTTCAAATCGGTGCATCAGGGCTTCCGGAGAAAACGCGGCCAACAGTGCAGCCAGTGCCTCGCTGATGGCGGCCTGCGTGGCCTGATCATGGCGCTGCAGGCTCTGCAAACTTTCGGTGATTGCTGCCGAAGCCGACAGGTGAACCGGGCTGCGGTCCTCGGCAAACAGGTTATTCACCGTAGCCTGATAGGACTGCTGCAGGCGCAGCGGATTATCGTCCAGAGCATGGAAGCGGCTGCGCAGTCCCCGCGCCAGGCCACCGTCATTGCGATGCAGCGTGAGCAGGCCACGAATGGTCGCCGCCAGCGCTGCACCGGCTTCTGCGCCTAGCGTTTGCTCATCGGTATGGTCAAGATCCGCATCCAGCGCTTGCAGCAAAGCCGCTCGGGCAGAACCGGTTCTGGTGGCAGCCTTTGAGCGGGATGCTTCAACGCCAGGCGAAGCGGTAGCGGCCCGCAGATAGGTGGGCTCAACCTCCATGGAAATGAGAGTTTCGCTAGTGCTGTCGGACGCAGCACGCGCCGATACCGCGCGATCCGTTTGGGCAAGCGATACCAGGGTGTGGATATCCTCAGCGGAGCCTTTGGGAATGGCAGGTTGCGCCAGCTCGGTTTCCTGCACCTCGATCAGCCGGGCATCAAGGGAGGGATCGGCCATGAAGCTGACGGCTGCGGTACGATCACGGCGGAAGTCGGCCTTCATCCGATAGCGTCCCAGCGTGATGCGATCACCCTGTTGCAGTCTGGCCCGACGACCTCTACCCACCGGCTCGCGGCCACTGTTGATATAGGTCTGGCCGCTGCGGTCAATCAGGCAGAAGTGACCGTCGATATAGCGTATTTCCGCGTGGTTGGCGGCGGCACCGGTGCTGAGGGAAGACAACCGCCAGGTGTCCCCCGGCCCCGAGCCGATGGAGCCACCGGCACGGTCGAAATCATACTGGCGGTCCACGCCATCGCCTGTGGCCTGAGGCTGTTCGATCACCAGCCGCAAACGCGGCGCTGGCTCTGTTTTTGTCGCTGTTTTCACATCCATGTGAAAGCTCCTATTGTCGAATCTGCAATCGGACGGGCGCGATGTCCTGCCCCTCGCGAGCCGGCGTAACGCTGTTCCAGCCCAATCTGCCGCTGGTGCCCAGCTGCAGAGGTTCAATATTGTCGTGGTCCAGCACCAGCTCGAGATCCCAGGCCAGTGGCTCCCTCAGGATTAACGTCACCAGCCGCACCAGCCGCTGATAGGTTTCCGTTCCCGGCAGAAAGTCCGTAAATCGCTCGCGGGAAAGATGGCGCAGGCGAACCAGAAATTTGCCGCTGCAATCGCGCACCTGATTTCCGACCAGGGTCGTGTTTCCGAGGCTGGCGTTGCGACCGCCAAGGGCGGTGCGCTGATCCTGCGGTACAACCACTTTGCGCAGCACCCACTGTTCGATTTCCACCGAAGGCAGATCAAAGCAATGAGCGATGATCCGGCTAACCACTTCCGGTGACCGGCTGCGGCCCACCAACAAACCGGTGTAGGCCAGCATCCGGCTCCACTGCAGAGGCGTTTCCTGGCGCAGTCGCTCGTCACCCAGCCCCAGCAGGGAAAACACAGCGGAGGAGAAGCCATCGCTGGCGCCTTCCCGAAACCGAACGTAATAGCGGTATTTGCGCCAGCTTCGATAGAACAGCGTCAGCAGCCGGTGATGGAAAAAATCCAGAAAATGCCGGCGCACGCCATGGCCCTGCGCCGCTTCCCAGGCAAGGTCTTCCAGGTAGTAACCGGGCAGTGGCGACTGGGCACCGTGCAGGCCCAGAAAACTCACTTCCATGCGGTAACTGTCATGGGCATGTTCCGGGAGGCTCGCCCCCATCACATCACTGCCGGGAAACCCCAGCCCGGCACCGGATCGAAAGCGAATACGCTCCGGCGCCGGCGACTCTCTTTCGCCCGGCTCAAGATCGTCGCCGTGGTAGCGGTGAATCAGATCCACCAGCTGGAAAAAACTGTAGCGCCGAGCCCGACCGACGACCGGCTGGAGCGGATGCAAAGTCGCAGTATCAGGCTCAGCCGGAATCATCGGCCCATGCCCGAACGGCAGACGACCTACATCAGCGGCTGCTGTCCCGATTGCAACGTCCATGTATAGCGTTCCTGGTTGCTGCTGTTAAGCACCGTCAGTTCGTGAAAAGCGTTGATGCTGGCGTAAAGCCCAAAGAACCGGCTCAGCACAGTAGCGAACAGATACAGATCGCCTTCCGTGGCGAATCCGTCTTCATTGAGTGTCAGTTCAGAGGTAATGCCGCGCACCGGCAGCCCCCGCCACAGGCGATCAATCGGCCGGGTTCTGACGTCACTGATGGCATTGAGCCGCTGGCGCGAAATCCGCTCCGCCTGCTGGTCGGCCAGCGCGCGGAAGTCATACACCTGCAGCACCGTGCGCAGGGAATCCACATCCAGCAGCGTGGTGTAGTTCAGCGACAGGTTTGAAACCAGCTTCCACATCAGGCTGCCCTCCAGCGCTGGACGCACCGGTGTGCTGGGACGTGTCAGGTTATGGAAGGTCGCGAAAGTGGGTGACTGCTCCGTGGCCTCGCAGATCTCGCCGGCCGTGAGCTTAACGGGCAGATTCCGATTGCTGCAGGTTAGCGACAGCGAGACTGATTCGTGACGATCGGTGCAGAAACTCTCATCCGCCCGAACCAGCGCAATGAAGTGATCGAAGCCAGGCAGTCGCTGACTGTCGCGAGCGCGGATTCGGTAATAAAGCGCCGTGTGTCCCCGCTCGCGCTCGACTTCGTGTTCAAAGGATTCAAAGGCGTGATACTCACGGCCGCCGTTCGCGCTCTGGTCACCCTCCAGCCAACCTTCGACTTTATCGACGCTGAACACTTCAAAGTGCTCCGGCGAGCGAGCCGAAGGCGAAATACGGTATTCCGTCTGGCGGCCATGAAAATCCACCGGCTCAGCGCCTTGGGAAAAGAGATTGATAGCGGGCACGCAATGCAGCTGAAACTGCTCCAGCCCAACGCGCATGCCCGGCGGCAGAATGCGGCCAAAGCGAAAGCTCAGCCGGATCTCATCGGCGCACTGCGCTGGGAGAAAACGTCCCAGACCGGCCACGTCTACAAAGTGAAAAGCTTCCGGGTAGTTCAGGTATTCCTGAAGAATCCGGTAGCCCGAACCAACATTCCGGGGATACGGCAACAGCGCATCCTCATCGGCAAAGCCCACCGGCTGCACCAGGCTGGCCGGCAGACGGCGAGTCTGGCCGTCAACGGTCAGTTCCACGTGATCCAGGTAATGATTCAGCCACAGATACAGGCTCTGGGCGGTATCCTGAGCCGTGCCGAGAAACAGCCGCAGGTCGCTGAGCCCCAGCTCGGATAATGGCTGATCACTGTGGATCGCCAGATCCAGGTGCACCGTCGACACTTCCCGGCTGTGCTCGGCACCGACTTCGGCTACCGTCAGCGGATGCACCGCCAGCGGACGGCAGGTGCGGAACCGGCAGCCGGTGGCGGCCGAACCCTCGCCGATGGGCCGCGAGCGCACTTCAGTGTGCCGGGCAACCTGCTGGGTCTCGCTAATCGCATGCAGGCGCGGATCAAAACGCATGATCGTGGCGCTGGGCATGGGCCGAAGGTAGTTAGGCCACAGCAGATTGAACAGCGAATGGGTCAGCTCCGGAAACTCATCCTCAATTTTCTGACGCATGCGGCCTGACAGAAAGGCGAAGCCCTCCAGCAGCCGTTCGACATCCGGGTCCATACCCGGCTCACCCAGGAACCGGGTCAGTTGGGGATGGGCGAGCGCGAATTCGCGTCCCTGCTGATGCAGGAAATTCAGCTCATCCCGATAGAATTGATTGAGTTTCACGGTTACTGCACCACGCGATAATACCGCCTGTCGTCGAGCAACAGGTCGATCGTCGTTGTTGAATGCCCGTCGCCCGCAGTGGGCGGCAGATGCACGGTCACCTGAAAACGCAGCTGCAACGGGTCCGGCCCGGTTGGCTGAGTCGCCACATCCACCCGCCGCACCCGTGGCTCATAGCCCATGATGCATTGGCGAATGGCCGAGCAGATCCGCAGATTCAGCTCCTGGGTGCCCAGTGTGGCATCGTTAAAGTCCATCAGCCCGAGCGCCGGAGCGCTCTGACTGTTACCGGGATGGGTGTTAAGCAGCCGCACCAGATGGCGCTTGATGGACGCCACCAGAGCCGCATGACCCTGGGTGGCCTGCACCGCAGACGGTGCGCCGGCATCTTCGCGTTCAAGTCGCTCGAACAGACTCGCTCCACTGGGTACCACGGCTCACGCTCCATCCCGGCAAGGGATCAGTCCTTGTCCAGACGACCAACCAGTGACAGCTCGAAGTTGGCACCCATGTATTTGAAATGGGGACGCACCGCCAGCGATACCTGATACCAGCCCGGATCGCCTTCCACTTCAGACACGGTGACCTTCGCAGCCCGCAGGGGACGACGGCTACGCACTTCAGCCGGCGGATTTTCCTGATCAGCCACGTACTGGCGAATCCAGGTGTTCAGTTCCCGCTCCAGATCCTGTCTTTCTTTCCAGGAACCGATCTCTTCGCGCTGCAGCACTTTGATGTAGTGAGCCAGGCGATTGACGATAAACACATAGGGCAGCTGGGTACCGAGCTTGTAGTTGGTCTCCGCTTCCTTGCCCTCGCGAGTATTGGGGAACTGCTTGGGCTTCTGGACTGAATTGGCGGAGAAGAAGGCCGCGTTATCACTGCCCTTGCGCATGGTCAGGGAAATAAAACCTTCCTCGGCCATCTCGTATTCCCGACGGTCGGTAATCAGCACTTCGGTCGGAATCTTCGCTTCCAGTTGACCAAACGACTCGAACATGTGAACGGGCAGATCATCCACTGCGCCGCCACTCTGCGGGCCGATAATGTTCGGGCACCAGCGGTACTTGGCGAAGCTGTCCGTCAGTCGAGTCGCCAGTGCGTAAGCAGTGTTGCCCCAGAGGTAATGCTCATGGTCTGCGCTCACGTCCTCCTGATAGCTGAAAGAGCGCACTGGGTTTTCGATGGGATCGTAAGGCGTACGCAGCAGGAAGCGCGGCGCGGTCAGGCCCAGGTAACGGGCATCTTCTGATTCACGCAGGCCGCGCCACTTGGTGTAGCGAGGGCCTTCAAAAACCGCCTTGAGTTCCTTGATAGCCGGCAGTTCCTGGTAGCTGTCGACCCCGAAGAAGCTGGGCGCGACTGACGACAGGAAGGGCGCATGGGCCATGGCGCCCACCGAAGAAACATACTGCAGCAGCTTGATGTCCGGGCTGGCTGGCGTGAAGGCATAGTTACCAACAACCGCACCCACCGGCTCACCGCCGAACTGGCCGTAACCACTGGCATAGACGTGCTTGTAGAAACCACTTTGGGTGACGTCTGGCGCGAACTCGAAATCTTCGAGCAGCTCTTCCTTGGTGGCGTGGAGAATATCCACACGGATGTTCTCCTGGAAATCGGTGCGGTCGACCATCAGCTTCAGGCCACGCCAGCTACTTTCCAGTGCCTGCACCTGCGGCGCGTGCAGAATTTCATCCATCTGGGCGCTGATCTTGCGATCCAGCTCAACCACCATCTGGTCGACCAGCGCCTTGTTCACCGGCAGGCCGCGCTCGTCGCTGCGTAGCAGGTTGGCGATAAACGCCTCTACACCACGGCGGGCAATATCGTAGCCCTCCTCCGCTGGAGCCATCCGGCTGTTGGCCATGATCTGGTCCAGCAGGGAACCGTTTTCAGAATTTTCCGGAGCAGCCGAAGACTGCGTCATTAAGTCAGACATACCACATCCCTTTAGTACGTATGAGAGTCAGATAAGCGGGAAACAGACAGCGCCAGGCACGACCATTCCTCAGGAATGGCCGTGCGGGAGCGCGTGTATCAGTCGGAGTCGCCGGTCGCCAGATCCAGCTCGGCCAGCAGTGCTTCGCGAGCATCGGTGCTGTCGAGCAGTTCCTGCAATTTGGCGCGGAACGCCGGCACGTTACCGAGAGGCCCCTTCAGCGCCACCAGCGCCTCGCGCAGCTCAACCAGCTTGCGCAGTTCCGGCACCTGACGGGCAATACTATCTGGGCCGAAGTCTTCGAGGCTGGCAAAACGCAGATCGACGTTCAGATCATCAGCGCCGTCTTCCAGACGGTTGCTGACAGACGTGGTGAGACCCAGATCCGCTTCTTTCATCACGGAACGGAAGCTGGTCTTGTCGATGGACAGGGTCTTTCGGTCTTCGAGAGAGGAATCTTCACCGCGGCCTTTGAAATCACCGACCACGAGCATACGCAGTGGCAGCTCCTGTTCGGACTGCTGATCACCGGTAGCGGGGATGTACTTGATATTGATGCGCTCTTTAGGCGCGACGGAGCCGTCTTTGCTAGACATGAGGGCAGTTCCTTTGCTGTGGTTAATCCATTAACGATGATGACACGGTGCCTGCTTTCGATAGCTCTCTACCGATAAGCCTTTGCCGATCCCGGCAATCGTGCTGCGATCCTTCGCTTGTGCTCTTCCTGAACACAATTTGTGCAAACTTTAAAGTTTTCGGTAAACCGATTCAAGCCAAAAATCGCCTCCGTAACCTTTTTTTGCCTGGCGGGCCATTGGTTGCCTGAACATGGGGAGACATGCCTCCCCTTGGCAGCGGCCTAGGTGGCGCATTCTTACCCTCGCTGGGGTCACGCCCGCATTCCAAGCCCAGCGGCCCTCACCATGAGTCATACCGGCGAAGGCCGGTATCCAGAGCGGAAATCCCAGACATCCAGGCTTGCCGCGCTCGCGGATAGGGCCATCAAGGGCCTCTTGAGACTGTCATCACTACCAGGGATCAACAGTCTAGCCAGCGATTACGAGCTCGTTGCAAATCTATCCTCGCCAATTCCGGTCAACGTCCGTCCAACAGTTTTGGAAACGTTAATCAACTGAGACACACCAAGGACGTGACGATGAAACATTCAACGGGAACACGCTTCAGAAGAACAGCTATGGCCTTTGCGTCGCTCATAGCGGTTGGCTCGGCGACGGCTTCAGGGGCAAGCCTAGATTCTAGGGGCACTGACTTCTGGCTGGCATTTCCACAAAATTATACGGGGAACGCTGCTCAGTTCTCGATATTCTTGAGTGCGGATGAGCCGACAGACGTCGAGATCAGCATTCCCGGGTTATCCTTTTTGGACAGCGTTCCTGTACCAGCAGGCGAAACGATAAAATACCTCCTGCCGCGGGACGTAGAAGTCAGGCTTTACGATAATGTGTCAGAGAACGGCGTCAATATTAGCTCGCCTGTTGAGGTTACCGTATATGGTCTGAACCGCCAGCAATACTCCACCGATGCCTACCTCGGATTGCCATCAGACGTTCTGGGAACACGCTATTTCGCCATGGGATGGAATGGTTCACTAAATGGCGAGTCACAGTATCTAGTGACTGCAACCGAGGACAACACGTCGGTTCAGATCATTCCATCGATATACGATAACTGCCCTTTTGATTCCGAGATTACTTTAAACAAGGGGCAGACCTTCATGCACAAGAGCTGTGCTGATGGCGACATTACCGGCACTGAATTTATAGCCTCGGCGCCAGTCAGCGTCATTAGTGGCCACGAATGTGCAAACATCCCGACGAGCATAACCCTTTACTGTGACCATATACTTGAGCAGGTTCCTCCAACGACAGCGTGGGGGACTCAGTTTCTTGTCACACCACTGGCAGAGAGAAGAAACGGAGATACCTTTCGATTTCTAGCTAGTGAAGACAACACACAAATCCGGATTAACGGAACGCTCAGCGGAACGCTTGCCAAGGGTGAGTTCTCCGAGCAGCTTTTGGAGACAGCATCTTTCATTGAGGCCGACAAGCCGATTCTGGTCGCGCAATACTCGAATGGAACCACCTTCGATAGCGTTGTTTCTGATCCCTTTATCATGCTCGTGCCGCCCTATGAACAGTTTCTGGATCGATATACCTTCGCAGCGCCTACCGAAGGCTTCCGTTCGAACTACGTGAACGTAATTGTAAAATCTAACCAGGCAAGCCGGTTGCTTCTGGACGATAAAGCAATCACTCCAGACCTATTTTCACCAATCAGCAATACCGATTATGTCTACGCGCAAGTTCCCTTGGAACCCGGCAGTCACAGTCTTTCGGGCGCGGTTGCAGGGATCTTCGTTTATGGCTACGACAGAGATGATTCCTACGGCTATCCAGGCGGCCTCTCGCTCTCCGAAGTCGCCTCGGTCGAAAATGTTCAGCTCTTCGATGAGTACCGGCTGAAAGAAGATGAAGCGTGCTTTTCAGCGCGGGTCAGCGACCTCCAGAACCGGGGCCTGCCCGATGTACGCGTGGATTTCCTGATAGAGCTGATCGAGGGCAGCGACCGGTCTGATGAGGACGGTGTTGCCGAGTTCTGTGTCTCAGCGGGCGATAACCCGGGGGAGTTTAATGTACGCGCCTCGGTAGGACAGTTGACGGCGGAAGGCTCGGTCACTGAAGCGCAAGTCTCTGAAGCCTCTGGAGGCGGGGAGGTGATCGTTGGAGGCAACGATAACGGCGGCAGTGGCGGCGGTGGCGGCTGCACCATGGGCGGCACCGGTCGTTTTGATCCGATTCTTCCGATGATGGCCTTGTTTGCCCTGATGCGGATCGCCCGCCGAAAAAATGCCGCTTAGTTCCCTTAAGCAGGCTGACTACCGCTACCTGGGAGCGGCCTTTCTGGCCGCTCCTCTGATGGTTATCATTCTGGTATTGACTCCTCTATCGCAGTGGCAGTGGCCGGTTTTATGGCCAAACCTTTTTCTCGCCACGCTCGTGTTTCCGGTATGCGAAGAAGTCATTTTTCGCGGCCTTATTCAGGGCGAGCTACTGCGAATAGCAGTGATGACCCGCCGGTTCGCAGGCATCAGCATCGCGAATCTTCTCACCAGCGCCCTTTTTTCGATTGGTCACGCACTCGTGTTTGGCAGCCTCATGGCGCTTCTGGTTCTACCCGCCTCGATGATATTCGGCGGATTCTACGACAGGTATCGTTCCGTCTATCTCCCCATTTTCCTGCACGGTTGGTACAACTTTTCAGCCGCATTCTATTCCCCACTCTGGTAGCCGGCTTTTGCGTCAGACCATTGGCCTGTTCAGCGATGTAAGCACCAGGCGTCCCGAGAAATTTTTGCGTGGCGGGCCGCTGTGAACGGCCGCGTAGGCCAGTTCCTCAGGATGGCTGGACAGCTTCGAAGACGCATGCCCTGCCTTACCGAAATTATTTTATTCGGAAAACTACCTTAGAGCGGCTGAAAGACGAGGCATACGGCGGGTGTTCTAATAAGTCCATGCTAAAC